>Ga0193964_1000254_pt1 | contig 26101 bp, 17 predicted proteins | sample FB_7_MG_FD_140323 | JGI IMG/M metagenome (GOLD analysis project Ga0193964, IMG submission 140323) | Microbial mat bacterial communities from the Broadkill River, Lewes, Delaware, United States - FB_7_MG | ecosystem: Environmental > Aquatic > Freshwater > River > Microbial mats | place: USA... | reverse complement strand
CACAATGCCTTCGGGAACCAGCTCTTCATCTTCACCGGTATCTTTTTGATAATATCTGTCGGAACTGCCTTTTTTCATGGCTTCCACAGACCCCATACCGCGGTAGGCTTTATATGAGCGCCCCTGGTAGATGACGATTTCACCGGGGCTCTCTGTGGTACCGGCCAGCATGCTGCCCAGCATAACGGAATGGGCACCGGCTCCCAGGGCTTTGGAAACATCTCCGGAAAATTTAATTCCACCATCGGCAATCAGAGGCACGCCGGTTTTCTTTGAGATCTCGGCACAGTTCATCACAGCGGTGAGCTGGGGAACGCCAACGCCTGCAACAATACGGGTGGTGCATATGGACCCCGGCCCAATACCGATTTTAACGGCATCAACACCGGCATCAATCAACGCCTTTGCACCAGCCTCTATGGCCACATTGCCGGCAATAAGCTGGCAGGCGGGGAATGCCCCCTTGATTCGCTGAATCGCAGTGATCACATTTTGGGAATGACCATGGGAGGTATCAATGACCAGGGCATCGGCCCCGGCAGTCAAAAGCGCTTCCACGCGCTCCATCATATCAGACCCCACACCAATAGCGGCACCGGCCCTCAGACGTCCCAGGGAATCTTTGCAGGAATTGGGATATTTTTTTATCTTTTCAATATCCTTAATTGTGATCAGTCCTTTGAGGTTACCCTGGGGATCCACCACCAAAAGTTTTTCAATCCTGTGTCTATGGAGCATAATTTTGGATTCTTCCAGGGTGCATTTTTCAGGCACGGTCACCAGATTTTCACTGGTCATAACCTCCCTGGCCGGTTTATCCAGCTGGGTTTCAAAACGAAGATCCCTGTTGGTCACAATGCCAACCAGCTTATCGTCTTCCACAACCGGGATACCTGAAATCCGGTATTTGGCCATAATGTTCAGCACATCGGAGATGGTGGCATCGGGATGAACGGTCACAGGGTCGACAATCATGCCGCTTTCGCTTTTTTTAACCCGGTCCACTTCAACCACCTGCTCGGCAATGCTCAGGTTTCTGTGGATAAACCCCAAGCCACCGGCCCGGGCCATGCTGATGGCGGTAGCTGATTCGGTCACCGTATCCATAGCCGCACTGACAATGGGAATGTTGAGTTCAAGTTCCTTGGTCAAACGGGTGCGCGTGATCACTTCGTCAGGCAAGATGGCTGAATAATCGGGAAGCAGGAGCACATCATCAAAAGACAGCCCCTGTTCTGGTAATACAATGGACATAATATAAGGCCTCCAGAAAGGAAAGGTGTTTATTTATACTTTAAAGGCCAGCCGTCACATCAAAAAGATAGGTGAGAGGCTGGCCAATAATTATTCAAAGCAAAGTATATAAACAAGTCCTTTTACCAAAACCATGAACTTTTTACAAGATCATTCCTTGGGAAATTTATCCATAAAGATCCTATAATCAATTTTTACGATGGTCCAGAATATCAAGTATCACGGGAATGGCAGGGGGAATGCGGGAACTGCCTGAAAACCAGTTGGCAAGCATGGTTTTATGGTTTCCTTTTACAATGGTGACCGGCACATCAAAAGGAACGGCGGAATGTATGGAGACAAGACCGTCCCCGATCAAAAGGCCCGCCTTGCCCAGCATCGACAAAAAATAATTTTTTTTTGTCGGCAGTAAACCTTCAAGGGTTTGATGACCGGTAATCTGAAAATGTTCCGGCATATCCATCGGAAAAGGAAAAATATGCCCCGCAATCATATGATATTGTATGCCTTCAGGATAAGGCATACGGTTTAGCTGCCTGATAAACGTGGATCTCGGCTGCAGATCAATGCCGGCAGCTCCGGTTCCGTCAAGCAACGCAGAAAACCAGTGCAACCTGTGATCAGCCGCAAGCAGGAATTGTTCCCGCACCTCCATAAGAAGCCTGAACCTTGCAAGAAAAGCCCCGTGATTCGGGGTACCGACCATGATCAAATCACTGATTTCAGGAACCCGATTCAGGGCCCTGGCCCCGGTATAATCAATGCCGGGGTCAACCAGCATCTGTCTTGCCACCAGTCCGCCCATGCTGTGTCCCACAAGCACAACAGGACCTGCAAAGGATAAGGACGACAAATTATCCACCAATAATTGTGATGAGGCATCAATATTCTGATCATCCGGATAAAAGAAAAACAGCACCGGATATCCTTTCCGGTGAAGCGCCAACGCAAGAGACTCAAATATCAAACCGGGTTCATCAAGGCCGTGAATAAGAATAATGGCGCTTGAATCCACTACACCAGAGCATTTTTGCATGGGTTTTTCAGACCCGTTAAAACAAAACAGTCCGTACCGATCAAATGCCCTATCCCGGATATCGGGAAACAACATTTTGACCATCTCATAGGCACGATTTCGAGCTTCGTACTCCTGTTTTAAAAAAAAGGGCCGGCCCGTCTGGTAAACAAGCCAGACCCCAAGTAAAATAAAAACAAGGCGCGTTACTGTTTTTTTTAAACCTATAGATTTCAAGTCAAAAGCAACCTTATTAGTTGATTAATGCAGTGTCTTTTAGATAATCTCTGTTTGGATAAAAAGTTGATGGCGTCCTAAAAAGTCTCCGTCTACTTCGTTATGGCGCCTAACCAGACGCTCGGAATACTATATGTATGCCTTCGCACATAGTTAGACACCATTCCTTGTAGGCGAAGATTTTTACATAGCCATCGGTTAGACTTTTTACGGGTTCATCAAAGTGACCCGGATACAAATTTTTCTGCAACGCCGCAAATGGGTAACTTTTCATCCAAACACAAGCTAATTTATTTGTTTCATTACTGATTATCTGATATAGCACCGTGAGACAAATTCGACCACCTAAATTCAACTATGGGATAATATCAAATATGGGCTATATTACCCATTTACAAGGATTGAAAGATGGGAAAAAAAATTGGTGTTGTAACAGGGGGAGGTGACTGCCCCGGACTGAATGCAGTGATCCGGGCCATTGTAAAAGCCGGTGATCTCCAGGGGTTTACCACCATAGGCATTCGGGGCGGTTTTGACGGGCTTTTAACACCGGTTCAAGCTGACCCGCTTACCGTTCGGGATATGGACGGGCTTCTGACTCGTGGCGGTACCATTCTGGGCACGGCAAGTTCCGGCAAATTTTCATCGAAAACCGGCCAGGGCGAAACACGAAAAATACCAGGGGATCTTATGACCCAGGTGCGGCAGACAACTGAAGCATTGGGCCTAAACGCACTTGTGGTTATCGGCGGGGACGGCACCCTGACCACAGCTCTGCAGATGCATGAATCAGGGCTGCCTGTCATCGGTGTACCCAAGACCATTGACAATGACCTGGATGCCACCCAGCAAACCTTTGGATTTGACACAGCCGTGGCCTGTGCCGTGGATGCCCTTGACCGGCTGCATTCAACAGCCCAGAGCCATAACCGGGTCATGGTGCTTGAGGTCATGGGCCGGTACGCCGGCTGGATTGCCGCCTATGCCGGGCTTGCCGGTGGTGCAGATATTATTCTGATTCCTGAAATAAAATTTAACATGCCGTCCATAGAAAAAAAAATCAGGTCCCGGGAAGCCACAGGCAAATTATTTACCATTGTTATTGTGGCTGAAGGCGCAAAACTTGACGAGACCATGGTGGTGTCCGACAATACTAAAACGGACAGAGAAATCCGTCTTGGCGGCATTGGTTACGCAATTGCCGAAAAAATTCAGGAGAAGACCGGAAAAGAGAGCCGGTGCGTGGTCCTTGGCCACCTCCAGCGAGGGGGGCAGCCAACCCACTGGGACAGGCAGTTATGTACCCGGTTCGGAGTTCAGGCAGTGCATATGGCAGCAAACAAAAATTTCGGCAAAATGGTGGCACTTAAGCCCAGCGGAATGATGGGAAGTGTAGATTTAAAAGATGCCGTCAACAGAATACGCAGCGTAGACCCCTACGGAGAGTTGATCCTGACGGCCAGAACGTTAGGCATCTGCTTTGGTGATTAAGAACCTCAGATTAAATAACGTGGAGACAACCTATGTTACATAATGTTAATCCATATACACCCCAGGCACGAATCATATCAATGGCTGTGGCAAGTCTCAAGAGAGGCGGTATCATTGCCTATCCCACAGACACCTTTTACGGTATCGGATGTGATATCATGAACAAAAAGGCCATTGAAAAAGTATACCAAATCAAACAGCGGGATAAAACCAAGCCGTTCAGCTTTATCTGTCCAGACCTGAAAAACATTTCTCAATATGCCAAGGTATCTAATATAGCCTACCGCCATATGAAACGCTCGCTGCCGGGACCATATACTTTTATTCTGCCCGGATCAAAAATGGTACCCAAAATAATGTTGACCAAAAGAAAAACGGCAGGTATCAGAGTCCCGGCCAACCAAATCGCCATAAGCCTTGCCCAGGAACTGGGAAACCCCATTATTTCAACTTCGGCCACGGATCCTGACGGCGAAGTGTTTGAAGATGCCTCCCTGCTCCATGATTATTTCGATGCAAGGCTGGACATGGTCCTGGATGGTGGCCCTGTACCCAACACCCCCTCTTCCGTGATCTCCCTGGTTGAGGATGAACCGGAGGTGATCAGGCATGGTGCAGGTGAGGTTGACCTTTTTGAGTAGGCGCAAGATTAAGGACAGGAAAGTGAACGCAAAGCTGACCGAATGCAACGCCGCAGACGGGTAGGACCGCAAATTTTATAAGATGAACGAAATTACTTGCCCTATGACTCATCTACCGCGTTGCACCAAAGACCCAATAGGCTCGGCTATGGGATCTTTGGTGCGCCTTGTATATGAGCCAATGTTCGGCGCAATGTCGTTCACCTTATTTCATCTGAGGCCCTAATTGAAAACATACCTGAACTGTTCAGACAACCTGGTACCAAGATTAACATCCTGGAACAGGGTTTCCGCCAGTTTTTTAAACAACGTCATTTTATCCGCTTTGGGATACACCAGGGTCAATTCGCCTTCAATGCCGGCCATCTGCCCGGCCCACTGCACAGCATCATCCAGATTGCCGATGCGATCAACAAGCTTCAATTTCATGGCGGTCTGCCCGGTATAAACCCTGCCGTCAGCCAGTTGGGCCATGACATCGGTCTCCATATCCCTGGCAGCAGCCGCATCGGACACGAACTGTGCATGCAGTTCATCCACAAGATGTTGAAACAGCTGTTTTTCACTGTCTTTAAGCTCTCTCATGGGAGACCCCATGTCCTTATATTCACCGCTTTTTATTACCACAGGCGAAATCCCGATTTTTTCGGCAATCTGCTCAAGATTGGCATACTCCATGATCACACCGATGGAACCGGTGATGGTGCCGGAATTTGCAACAATACCCTGGGTGGCACAAGCAATATAATACCCCCCGGAAGCCGCAACAGAGCCCATGGAGGCGATCACGATTTTTGCATCGCGGTTCTTCATTAGTTCCCGGTAGATTTCCTGGGAGGGCCCGATCCCGCCGCCGGGACTGTCAACTCTTAAAATAATCGCCTTAATGGCGTCATCATCCATGAATCCTTTAAGATCTTGAATAATTTTTTTTGAAGATAGAATAGGCCCTGTCACCTCAACCACGCCAATATTGCCACCGGGGGAAGCGATAGCGCTGCGGATTTCACTGTTTACGGCAAAGGTACCTATTACGGCAACACCGGACACGGCAACCAAGCCTAAGGTAAAGCAGGCACAGATAACACAAAGAAAAAACAAAAAGGGATGGCGTCTTGCAAACATAAGGAATTTTTCCTCTATTTTTATAATTGGAAATTAGTCTGTCGCAAATGAATGGGTACCATTTTCTTGCTCGTGCTCTTAATCCTGATCTTGCTTGAATGCATCTAATGTAAGAGCCTGTTTAAAAATAGAGGAATCGGCTGTAATCCCATGAAAATAGCCCCAATCCCCTCAAATTTTAGGCCAATAGTCCGGCTATTCACAGAAAATTTGAGAAAATTGGTTCTCATTTTCATGAGATTTCGCTTCGATCCCCTAATTTTTAAACAAGCTCTAAAGCAAGTGCAGGATTAAGAATGAAAATTTAATCCATTAGGGACGAACGACAAAAAGGCCGGATGGTCCTTGTTAAAGGATCAGTCCGGCCTTTATAATTTAGAAAATTGCAATCCTTCTACTGCCTGTCAGGCAGTAATTATTCGTTTTCTTTTTTCTCAGCTTCCAGTTTTTCCTGGATGTTGCTTCTCAGCATCTCTCCAAATGCAGATGCAGCAGGTTTGGAGCTTTTTGCAATTTCTTCGAGAAATCTATCATCATCATCTTCGTCCAGACGCTTGATGGACAGGCCGATCCGTCTTTCATCGGAATTAATATTCATTACCTTGGCAGTAATGGTTTCGCCAATCTGGTAATGCTCTTTGGGGCTCTTGATGTTTTCCTTACTGATTTCAGATACATGAACCAGCCCTTCAATGCCCTCTTCAAGCTCTACAAATACGCCGAAATCGGTGAGATTTGTGATGACGCCGGAAATTTCCTTGCCCACGTCATAGCGTTCGGCGACTGTTTCCCAAGGATCTACCTGGGTCTGTTTGATACCCAAAGAGAATCTTTCATTGGACTTGTCAATATCAAGAACAACTGCCTGGATAGTATCGTTTTTCTTGTAGATTTCAGAAGGATGCTTGATCCGTTTGGTCCAGGAAATGTCAGAAATGTGAACCAGGCCGTCAATGTCGTCATCAATGCCGATAAAAAGACCAAATTCGGTAATATTCTTGATTTTTCCTTCAATGATGGTGCCCACAGGATATTTCTGGGAAATGACTTCCCAGGGATTCTCGACGGTCTGTTTGATACCAAGAGAGATCCTGCGGTTGTCAGGCTTAAGATCCAGAACAACGGCCTCAACCTGTTCGCCCACGGCAACCATCTGGGACGGATGACGGATTTTGCGGGTCCAGGACATTTCAGAAACATGGATCAGACCTTCAACACCCTCTTCAAGCTCAATGAATGCGCCGTAATCGGTCAGGCTGACCACCCGGCCTTCGATCTTGGAACCGGTGGGGTATTTTTCAGCAGCAGTCGTCCAGGGATCGGGAGTCAACTGTTTCATACCCAGGGAAACCCGTTCCTTCTCAAAGTCAAAGGAAAGAATTTTCACATTGATCTGATCACCAACGGAGAACAGTTCAGAGGGATGTTTAACCCGGCCCCAGGAAATATCGGTAATATGAAGAAGTCCGTCAACACCGCCGAGATCAACAAAGACACCGTATTCGGTAATGTTTTTAACAATACCTTCCATGACTTTGTCATTTTCAATGGCAGCCAGAGTGGCACTGCGCATTTTTTCTCTTTCGGTTTCAAGCAGCACACGGCGTGACAGAACAATATTGTTTCTTTTCTTGTTGTACTTGAGAATCTTAAAGGTATAAGTCTGACCGACCATTTCATCCATGTTGCGGATGGGTCGCAGATCAGCCTGAGATCCCGGCAAAAAGGACTGTAGTCCGATATCAACGGAGAAACCGCCTTTCACCCGACTGGTGATGACACCCTCAATGGTGCCGTCGTCGTCGTAGATATCCCTGATGGCATCCCAAACTTTAACCTTTTTGGCTTTGTCACGGGATAGAAGAACAGTCTCCTCTTCCTCATCCCAAACTTCAATCATCACCTCAAACTCGTCGCCGACTTTGACGTTGACATTGCCTTCCTCACCAATGAATTCATGAATCGAGATCTGTCCCTCAGATTTGTATCCCACATCCACAAGGACTGCTTCCCTGCCAACCGAAATCACTGTTCCGGTGACAACCTGTCCCTCTTCAAATTTACTGAGACTGGAATCATAGATATCCAGCAGTTCTTCCATGGTCTCTTCACCGGTGAGTTCGATTTCGGCCTCTTCTATCTCATTGGTCTCTTCTTCGGTGAGTTCGATTTCGGACTCTTTTACCTCGTCTTGGGTCTCTAATTCTTGATTCATGTTTTGGTTTTCGTTTTCTTCAGCAATGTTGTTCATTAATGTTTATCCCCCCTAATCGATGATGTTACCCGTCTTTGAATCATAAGAAAAAGATGGCGAAGACGGGTACAGTTGGTTCTTATATCAACGAAAAAAGGAAAAATCAAGAAAATCCAGAACTTTTTAAGCAACGATGATGATGCTTTTCATTTTTTTCACTACCTGGGAAACATTTAATGCGGTGGCATTTATAAGGATAGCATCCGGGGCCTGTTTTAAAGGAGATACAGCACGTTGGGTATCATCCGCATCCCGCTTGACCATATCTTCAAGAATTTTTTCAAATGAAATCCCGGAGGCGTTTGATTCCTCAAATCGTCTTCGGGCACGCACGTTAACGTCAGCAGTCAGGAAAAACTTATATGACGCGTTGGGAAAAACAGCCGTGCCCATGTCGCGGCCTTCGAACACGGCATCCCTTTCCCCGGCAATGGATTTTTGAATACCCAGCAATGCCTTTCGCACCTGGGGAACGGCCGATGTGGCCGAGGCCAGCATACTGATGTCATGGGTGCGGATGTATGCGCGGATATCCCGACCCGATGATGTCAGCACAGGTTCCCGGCCTTCCATGACAAAATCAAGATCAAGACAGGCAAGAAACTGTTCAAGCAGGGCAATGTCTTTCCAGTTGATCTGCCGACGCTTAATTTCAAACGCAACGGCTCTGTACAAAGCACCGGTGTCCACATAAACACAGCCAAGTTCCCTTGCAAGGGTTTTTGATACAGTTGTTTTACCGGCACCGGCGGGCCCGTCAATGGTAATAATACGCCTATCCATTATTTTATTTACCTGCAACACTGAGCAGCGCATCCACGCATGTTTCATTTTCCTGGTCCGTACCGGCATTGATGCGAAGAAAAGTGTCATATCCATAGGAAGCCAGCGAACGCACCACCACGCCTTTTCGAAGCAGTTTTTCACAAAGGTCCCGGGAGCTTGTCTTCACATCCACCATAAGAAAATTAGCCTGGGTTGGCATCACCTCAAAACCGGCTTGCGTAAATTTCCGGGTTAAAAAATCAATGCCCTGGTGGGTGCCGGAAATGGTTTTGGACAAAAAATCTGTATCTTCCAGAGCGGCCTGGGCCGCAGCCTGGGCAAGGGTGTTCACATTAAAGGGCTGACGTATGCGGTTTAAGATCTCAGCAACCGCTTTATCCATTATCCCGTAACCGATACGGAAACCGGCAAGGCCGTATGCTTTGGAAAACGTTCTCAGGGTTACAATTCTTGGATCCGTCAACGGCACAGCCAAACTATTATAGACAGAATCGTTGCGAACAAATTCGATATACGCTTCATCCACAATAATCAGCACATTGTCCGGCAGTTGATCGGCAAACTGTAAAAATTCATCCTTGGTAATTACAGCCCCGGTGGGATTGAAGGGATTGGTCACAAACACCATCTTGGTTTCAGGAGTTACTGCCTTGACAAGCCCATCAAGGTTAGTGGAAAAATCCTTGAGGGGCACCATAACCGGAGTACCCTTTGCGGTCTTCACACTGATCTCATACATAAGAAAAGAAGGCAGCGGCATCACCGCTTCCTGTCCGGGGTCCAAAAATCCATGGGCAAGCAGAGCAATGATATCATCGGAACCGTTTCCAATGACCAGATTTTCCATCTGGACATGAAATTTTTCAGCAAGTTTTTGACATAGCGTAAAAGGGACCGGTTCAGGATACCGGTGCATCCCGGGCAATTTTGATAAAACAGCGTCGGCCACCTTGGGTGAACATCCGAAAGGGTTTTCATTGGAGGCAAGTTTTACCGCATTGGTAATACCATACTCGCGCTCCACCTCACTTAATGGTTTGCCAGCCTCATAGGATTTTATGGCCTTTACGGACTCACTGACTGAAAACGACATGAAATATGTACTCCATTGATTTGCGGGTTGAATAAAACAGTATTAATTAGTTAGGATTTGAATTTTTGTCAATACCTGTGATAGGGGGTGGCAGGATAAACGTTTTAAAAGGATAAAACATCCATGGATCAAAACGCACCACAGGTTAAAACAGGCCTGGAGACCCTTTACGACAATCTGCCTGAATGTTTAAAGGGCAGGCGTTTGGGCCTCCTGGCAAATCCAGCCTCGATAACAAGTCAGTTCCAACACGCAAAAGATGTTATAGCGCAACTTTTTCCCGGGCAGATCTGCGCCCTGTTCTCACCCCAGCACGGTTTTTTTGCGGAAAAACAAGACAATATGATTGAATCGGGGCATTTCAGGGACCCGGATCTGAATATACCGGTATTCAGTTTGTACAGTGAAACAAGAATTCCCACAGCCGATATGTTTACCCCCATAGATACTCTGGTCATCGATATACAGGATGTAGGCACCCGTGTGTACACCTTCATCTATACCATCTCGTACTGCCTTGAAACAGCAGCAAAGCTCGGCAAATCCGTGGTGATTCTGGACCGCCCCAACCCTGTGGGAGGCATACAGGTTGAAGGCAACATCCTTGAAGAGGACTGTGCCTCATTTGTTGGGCGTTACCCCATTCCCATGCGCCACGGCATGACCGTGGGCGAAATCTGCGCTTATATCAATACAACCCAAAAGATCGGTTGTAATCTTACCGTAATTGCCATGCAGGGCTGGACCAGGGATATGTACTGGCAGGACACAGGACTGGTCTGGATTCCCCCATCCCCAAACCTTCCCACTGCGCTTTCAGCCATGGTCTATCCCGGCCAGGTGATCCTTGAGGGGACCAATCTGTCGGAAGGACGGGGGACCACCCTACCCTTTGAACAGTTCGGCGCGCCGTTTGTGGATATTCATGCATTGAAACAGCGTGTTCAAGAACGCCTTAAAGGCATTGTACTCCGGCCACTGTGCTTTCAGCCCACATCGGGGAAATGGCAGAACCAGATATGCAAAGGCCTTCACATACACATCACAGACAAGGATGAATATAAACCCTATTTATATTCTCTGATTTTATTACAGGAAATCATGAGGGCACATCCCAACGAATTTGAGTTCAAAGCCCCCCCCTATGAATATGAATTTGAACGCCTGCCCATGGACCTAATTTTAGGAAGCCGGAATTTGCGGAAAAATCTTGAAAAAATGAATGATCCCATTGAACTGGAAAAGGCCTGGCAAGCACCGTTGCAGCAATTTAAGCAGGAATCACAACCCTTTTATATATATGACGTTTAAACGAAAGCTACCCGCCTGCGCGGCGTTGCAAATTTTCCTGCGCCTTGCATCTGGGCAAGTTTTCGCCCAAACACGGGATGTTTTATCGGATACCATACAAAAAAAAGGGTCGTGATATGCCATCACGGCCCTTTTATGAAACTGTACTATGGACTGATAATTCCGATAAATAAGAATTATCCGACGCTTTTCCTACTGTCGATTCTTTTTCGAGTTCTGCAAGTTGGGTCTTGTCTTAATCAGCAGAAGCGTCAACGCCTTCGTCGTTTTTCCAAGAGTCTTTCAACTCGTCAAATCCAAGGTATAGTGCGAAGCCGCCGGCCAGCAGAAGAACAACAGGGATACATCCGGTAATAATCATCAAAAATTCAGTAAACCATACTGCCAGACCAACAACTCCAAGAAGAACTGCAATAGCTCCGCCAATTAACGTTTTCATAAGTTATCCTCCTTAAATTCCCGTCTAAAAACAATTGATTACGTATAATACGTGATCCATACCCAAAAAATAATTTACTTGCTTATATGCTTGTTTCAATTCCAAATAGATGAAGAAAAGTATCACAGGCCTTTGATTTTATCAAGGCGTTTTTACCCATATCAAAACGCCCAAACAAATACATTTAATTCAATATGTTATCATCAAAATGAACAATTATTTCAATCATTAGTTACATGAAAGTCAAAATAAATAATTGCACTGTTTTCATGTTTCGCTGTGGATTTGAGCCTCGGTGTTGATAAACCAGGCCAGCCCATGGCTGATATATAAAAATTATCATATTGCCATGTAAACCAAGCTCTGGTATTGAATTAACCGGAAAAAATGATCCTGCCACGATTGACCCTTCAAACTTCGAAGGAAAAAAGGACACCCCTAAAGGACAACCCTATGAGTTTGTTTGCACCGATAAATAACCTGGTCTCAGCCACCAGAAAAAAAATACGTAATTTAATAGCGTTTTTGCTTAATAACTCCCATGATTATTATTCAAGTTTTTATCCAGGCACCCAAAGCTTTATTATCAGAAAAATACTGAACCATCTTGTTAATAAAATCAGCATAGACAACAACAGTCTTAAAAGGATAAAAAACACAGCACCGGATTCAATTGTTGTTTTTGCATGTAAAAACAAACACATGTTTGATTTTTTATATTTTCACACCCTTTTAAAACCCATGAACTGCCCGTACCCTGAGCTGAGTTTTGATTTACGGTTTGTCCTTCTTCTGCCTGTAAAACAGCTGGCACGGATTATTCTTTCCCATCTATACTATTTTTTTCACCATTTCCATTTCAATGATATCTATTCCAGCGGGTATGCCCGGAGAATGCTTTTGGAGAACCGGTCGGGCTTCATAAGCCTTATTGAAGAGGATGAATTTTACAACAGATTTATCAGATCAACACCGGATCCTTTATTTCATCTGATTGAGTTGCAGAAACAAACTGCAAAGTCCGTTGTTATTGTGCCCGAAGATATTATCTATATCACCAGGCCCATGCACAAAAATCCAAGCCTTGGGGATATAATATTCGGCACCCATGAAAAACCCGGCCGGATCAAAAGGATTTTCACCATGCTGCGGCAACCGGACAAAATTCGGGTGGAAGTCGCCCGGCCCGTAAATCTGAAAGAATTTTTAGCCCGGCCTGAAATCCAACGTCTTGATTCGGAATTCCAGACCCATCGACTGAGAAGTCTTCTTGTGGATATCTTGAACCGCCAACGCAAAAGCATCACAGGCCCCGTGCTTAAATCCCGTCAGGAGATCACCGAGGACATTCTTAACAGAAAATCCTTAAGAGAATTTCTGGCGGCCTATGCAGACAAAACCGGAACCCCTTTGCGAAAGGTAAACAAAAAGGCGGCCGGATATATCGATGAAATTGCATCCAATTATAATTTAAGGGTAATCAATTTTTTAAACTGGCTGTTGACCTTGGTATTTAAAAATATATTTGAGGGGATTTCCGTATCCCAGAATGAGATCAACATGATGCGGGAGACTTACACCAAAGCCCCGCTGATTCTAATTCCCTGCCATAAAAGCCACCTGGATTACCTGATTTTACCCTATGTCATGTTCAAAAATAATATGCCCTGCCCCCGTATTGCAGCAGGTAAAAACCTTTCCTTCTGGCCACTTGGGCCTATATTCAGGGGCGGCGGCGCGTTTTTCCTGCGCCGGACGTTCAAGGGCGCGGAGCTTTATGCCCGCATTTTTGCGGCATATATTGAAAAGCTGCTTTATGAAGGGTTTAACATCAAAATTTATATTGAAGGCGGCAGAAGCCGGACAGGCAAAGTACTGCCCCCAAAAATCGGCGGGCTGTCCATGATTATCCGGGCATTTTTAAGCGGTGCCTGTGAAGATCTGTATTTTGTGCCCTGTTACGTGGGATATGACAGGGTTCTGGAAGAAGACGCTTATCTTAAAGAGATTGAAGGCGGCAAAAAAACGCCTGAAAACCTCAAAGGCCTTTTGAATACACGCAAATTTTTAAAACGCAAATACGGCAAAGTCTATCTTAAATTTGACACGCCGATTTCCATGAACAGATATATGGAAAAAAAGGGGGTTGATCTTAGAAAGTTCAGTGAGGGGGAGTTCAGTCACTTTGTCAAAGGATTCGGATACAAGCTGATAAATGCCATCAATGACAATACCGTTGCAACCCCCCATGGTATTATCGCCTCAGGCATCCTGAACTGCTCTGAAAGCACGTTTACAAAAAAACAGATGTTTGCCCGGGTCAGCACCTACATGAATCATCTGGTCTTTCACGGGGCATATCTGTCCGACACCTTGATGATTGATCCGGATAATGCCTTTAACTCGGTCATTGAAAATTTTCTTTCCAGAAATTTTATTGAGCTTGCCGATGAGGACGAGGATGACATCACAGACACCACCATGCTGATCGTAAAGCACAACAAAAGACCGGTTCTGGACTACTATAAGAATTCGGTAATCTGTTTCTTTGTACCTGCTGCATATACGGCTGCAGCCATTATCGAAATAGACCGGTTTAAGTTTGAAATGCAGGATCTTGTATCCAGGTATCAATTTTTGCAAAAACTTTTCACGGACGAATTTTCATTTGATGAACAAGTTTCAACGCAGGATCAGATTTCCAAGGCGTTAAAAGGATTTATCAACGAGGGGATTCTTGTGCCTGATCCAGAATTTGCCGACACCTTTAACCTGACATCGAAAGGGTTGAGAAAACTTAAATGGTTCGCAGCCTTTCTTATTCCCTTTTTCGAATCCTATATGACCTGCCTTATCTTCCTGGAAAAAGAAAAAACTGACAAATATGATGTTAAAGAGCGGGCAAAAAAGCTGCTCTCTTTTGGCACCAAACTGTACAAACGCAACCAGGTGGTCCGAAAGGAATCTTTGTCCCTGATCAACTACCGTAATGCCGTCAACTATTTTGCCAAACACCATATCAACGGCTCCGGAGACCAGGAACGCATAGACCAGTACAAAGAGATTATAGACCTGCTTTCCAGACGGATTTCAAGCTGACTATCATGAAAGCTTTGATACTTGCAGCAGGGCTTGGCACAAGACTGCTGCCCTATACACAGCAATTGCCCAAGCCTCTGTTCACCATTAATGGCCGACCGGTTCTCCACTATGCTGTTAACAACCTTTTAGCTGCCGGTTGCACAAAAATTTTTATCAATGCCCACCATCTGGCGGATACCATTGCAGAATTTGTTGACAACCACCGGTCAAAAGAACGCCTGGAAGTGGTTTTTGAGCCTGTAATTCTCGATACCGGCGGGGCCATTGCCAACCTTGGCAGTCAGTTGGCAGATGATGATTTTTTTGTGGTGAATGCAGATGTGCTCTGTGACTTTGATCTGTCGCACCTGATGGCCTGCCACAAGGCATCTGATGCCCTTGCCACCCTGCTGGTTCATGACTGCTACCGGTTCAATACCCTTTGCGTGGACCAGACAACGCCGGGGCCCGGCATTGTCAGGCACTTTTCCCAGGCCCCGGAATCCGGTCTTGCCTTCACAGGCATCCAGGCAATATCCCCGGGCATTTTTGAATACATGCCGTCTGAAAAAATATTTTCAAGCATTGATGTGTATAAAAATTTATGTGAACTGCAAAAGATTTTTGCCCTGAAAGCAACACAATTTTACTGGCGGGACATGGGTACGCCCCAGGATTACCAAAGCACATCCAGGGAATGCCTGGCCGGTAAAATTTTTGGGATGGCCCCGTCCCGGATTCATGATATCGACATCCAGGCCATAGCCGGGGACGGTTCGGACCGTCTCTGGTTCCGTGCCCGGCATAACGAAGAAAGCCTGATTCTCTCGGATCACGGTATCTGCATGGATACGGCCCAAAGCAATAACGGCACAGCCCAATTGAATGCATTTATAAAAATAGGACAACACTTGGCGGGCAAGGGTATCGCCGTCCCCCAGATTATGGGTCATGACGCAATTTCAGGTCAGGTGGCAGTGGAGGATCTTGGCAGTACTCATCTGGCCGACCATATCCGGGAAATGAACGAAAAACAGATTATCGGACAGTATCAGCTTGTCATTGACCACCTGATTGATTTTTCTTTCAAAGGAATTCAAGATTTTGATACGGCCTGGACCTGCCAGACCCGGTCCTACTCAAAACAGATGATTCTGGACCTGGAATGCCGGTATTTTATGCAGGCCTTTGTAAATGAATATCTTGGCCGCAAAGAACAATTCGAAACCTTCACCCGGCAATTCCAATATATTGCAGACAATGCACTGATGCATGGGATGAACGGGCTTATGCACAGGGACTGCCAGTCGAAAAATATTATGATCCATAACGGCCGACCCTGGTTCATTGATTTTCAATCTGCACGACCAGGTCCTATTCAGTATGATCTGGCTTCCCTTTTAATTGATCCTTATGTTACACTCTCCCGGGCTGTCCGGGATCAACTTTTAAACTATGCGCTGGAAAACATCGGCCTTAAAGTATCCTTTGATAAAGATGCCTTTATGCACTCTTTCAGATACTGCTGTATTTCACGAAACCTTCAGATGCTGGGTGCTTTTGGTTTTTTAACCCAAGTTAAACACAAGCACCAATTTGAAAAATATATTCCGTCAGCTCTGAAAGGACTTGAAGATCGGCTCAAAAACTTAAACGAACCCGGATTGACTGATCTGACCCATTTTGCCCAAACCCTTATAGGAGATTTAAAATGAATTGCATACCCATCATGATCAACGGACTGCCTGGAAATGTAGCCCGTATAATGGCTGAATCCGCATGCCAAGATGAACGATTTACCCTTGTACCCTTCTCCCTGACCGGGGAGGAGATTACCCAGGGCCAGGTGTCCGTGGATCAGACAAACGTAACCCTTTTAAAACCCAGTGAAAGGGAAGATAAGATCAATGAAATTCTTGCATCCTACCCTGGCTGCATTTGTGTTGATTACACCCACCCTTCAGCGGTAAATGACAATGCAAAATTTTATGTTGCGCACAAAATACCATTTGTTATGGGCACCACGGGCGGCGCCAGGCAAGAGTTGGAACATACTGTAAAAAACGGGCCCATGCCTGCGGTGATTGCCCCGAATATGGCCAAACAGATTGTGGGGCTTCAAGCCATGCTTGAATACGGAGCAAGCACGTTTCCGGGACTGTTTGAAGGATTCACGCTTCAGGTCAAAGAGAGCCATCAACAGGGAAAAGCAGATACATCGGGCACAGCCAAAGCCCTGGTGGCCTGTTTCAATCAACTCGGAACTGATTTTGATATTTCCGACATTGAAAAAGTCAGAGATCCCAAGACACAGAAAGAAGACTTAGGCGTTCCCGAGCAGTATGTAGGAGGGCACGGATGGCATACATATACGCTGAAAGCACCGGACGGGTCAGCACTGTTTGAACTAACCCACAACATAAACGGACGGCAGATTTATGTTGCAGGCACCTTGGATGCTGTCGTTTTTTTAAAAAACCGAATTGAAACAAACGCCTTTGAGCAGAAACTTTTCACCATGATTGATGTCCTGACCACTGGGAAGTGACAATGTCGACCCTTGTTAAATTTGTGCTGATTATTCTGGGCCTGGCCTATCTTATTTCGCCTGCGGATTTCATTCCTGAAATGTATCTGCCCTGGATTGGATGGATGGATGACGGTATAGTTATGATGTGTCTGTATCATCTGATCAGATATGGCCGGCTGCCCTCCTTTTTATTTAAAAAAGGCAATAAACAATCGTTTGAAAAAACAGGGCAAGATCCTGGAACTGACAACACATACAGAAAGGCAGAACCAAACCGATCGTCATCCAGAACCAGCACAACAGGCCAGTCAAAAAAAGAGAACAACTCCGCCAAAACCGGCACTCTTAAATCCCCATATGAAATCCTTGGTGTGGGGGAATCTGCATCCTGGGCTGAAATTCAAGCTGCATATAAAAACAAGGCAAAGCAATACCACCCGGATAAACTGTCCCACCTGGGTAAAGAGTTTTCAACCCTTGCCAATGAAAAATTCCTTGAAATTCAACAGGCGTATGCAAAGCTAAAATCCATTTATAACCGGTAGAAAATAATTGAATACAACAAATTTTAGGAAACTTAAGTGACCGGCATCAGCGAAATTCTTATACTTGTCCTTCTGATATTGTGTATCCTGATTGTACCCAGAATGATGAAACCCAAAACCCAGGGTCAAAAAAAAACAAGGCCGGCTGCCAGGGTATTCACAATGAAAATGAGATTCGCCATTGTATTGTCCGCAGCCGACATCATCGTCAGCGCATTATGGACAAAACCCTGGCAGGGGCAGATGTCACTGTTTATCGTACTAGGAATTTTACCCGTGGCCTTAGGATGGTCCCTTTTCTGGATATTTTCCGCCCAAAAAAAATAACCACCCATCAAAGTCATTAAATTAAACGTTATCGGAAAATGGATCTATGAACTGCGGGGTAAAGAAAGCTTGAATGGAAAATACTTGAAGAATTGCCGGATTATTTTTCTTCTTCCTCTGTTTCATCGTTGAAACAAATTTCAACGTCACATTCGCGGTCAGCCGTTTCTTCACCCTTGGCGCCTGCTAATGCAATGTCACCCCAGTCCGGGATCAATCAAACACGCTTAACGTCTCCTTCTTTTAATACCATAAATAATTTCAATATTTTTCCGGCACCTTTCACAGAGCCCGTGACTAATCAAGACCCCATTTTGAGACAAAGCCAAACTGTTCTTTGTTTCGGGACACTCTTTTTCAGAAATCAGGCGGTTGCACCAGGCACACACAGTACGAAATTTCATTTTGTTATCCTCCATCGCTATTCAGGTCAGATAATTGATTTGAGGAAGTACTAGAAATCAGCCTGTCCTGTCCCTTTATTTTTTAATTCAGATATTAAAGATGAATTTATCGAATATCGAATGTGGAGACCATAGCTTAAACTATAGAAATTCAACACATAACAAGATGTCTAATTTTATCGGTTTCATGCCATTAAGTGTTTAAACTTTTCAATATCGACAACTTATGTCATAGTGGTTTCCTAAAAGATGACGTCTTTTTGTACTATATCCGGCGCATTCTCTATCGCTTTGGCGGAAAAGAAAGGAAGTCTGTTCTGATATATCGTCTAATTATCATTTTCACCTTTTTCATTGCATCTCACGTCTGGGCAGTATTGCCGCCGGTTGAATTCAACTGCATTTCTTCGTCAAACGGGTTACCGCAAAATTCAGGCAGAGCATTATTACAGGACAGCAAAGGTTTTATCTGGATTGGCACAGAAGACGGACTGGTCCGTTTTGATGGGGAATCAATGCTGTCATTTCGAAAAAATTATGATAATTCATACAGCCTTTCCGATAACTACATCGGTTCCCTGGCAGAGGATGCCCACGGCAGGATTTGGGTGGGCACATTGGGTGGTGGACTCAATGTAATAAACAAAAATCGAAAAACTGTTATTAGAATTCAGCCGCTTGCCTCCTGCGACATATATGCGCTTGCATATTGTAAAAATTCAAAAAGCCTTTTAATAGGTACGGGCGAAGGACTTTACAGCATTGATACGGATGCGCCACAACTCAATCAGTCTTTTGAGACATTACATTCCCCTTTCAATCTTCGTGTGCAGCATCTTCCCGTTCTTTTATCCAATGGAGAGCCATTTAAAGAAACTGTCACCGGGATTGCTCTTGACGGAAAAAATATATGGTTGAGCACCCGAAATAAAGGGGTTTTATATTTTGAAACCACTGATAATCGAACATTGTGCTTCTCAAAGGGTCAACAAGGTCTTGAAGATACAAACTTTAATACAATATTTCGCGACAGGGATGGTGATATATGGATAGGCAGTGAAAACAAAGGGCTTGTCAAAATAACAAGGAAAAATGGCGCCATCCAATTCAAGCATTTTCATACAAAAAACAGCTTAATTCCCGTAAATGATATTATGGCGATTGCCGATGCAGATGACGGCAAATTATGGGTGGGAACATGGGATGGCGGCCTTGCATTATTTGACAAAAAAACCGGCTCAGCCGATTGTTATCTATCAGGGCAAAACGATCACTTCTCCCTGCCCAGTAATATTATTCTTGATATTATTCAGTCCGAAAACGGACAAATCTGGCTGGGAACATTTGACAAAGGCGTCAGTTGGTTTAATCCGGATTCTGTTTTCCACACCTACCGTAAAAATTCACCGGCGTCCCCAGGGCTGGTGAGCAATATTGTATGGTCATTTGCTGCCCAGGGCGACAAAACGCTATGGATCGGTACAGACAAGGGTCTGTCGAGACTTGATCTTCTTTTAAATCTGTATAATACGCCTGACGATGTCTCCCCAAAAAATCTGTGGGCAGAGATACGAAAGGATGATATCAGGGCATTACTGTTGGATGAAAAGTACTTGTGGATTGCAGGGAAAAAACGCGGTGTGTCACGACTCTCCCTGGATGATAAAAGCATTACGCCATTCTCCCAAATTGCAGCACCGAATCAAGAACTGACCAATTCGTACATCCGTTTGATATATAAGGATCGCCATAATGCTCTTTGGCTCGGAGCGTGTAAAGGACTGAACCGATTCGATCTGACGACAGGTACAATTCGCCATTACGTCACAGATGAAAATAATCGGCTATCCCTTCCCCATTACAGGATACGAGCCTTGTTTGAAGATAAAAAAGGTCAAATGTGGGTTGGAACAAATTCTGGAATTTTATTGCTTGACCCCGCAGGCAATCCTTTAACTACTTTTGAACAGTGCAAAAAAGACGACCACGGTCTTGCTTTGTCCGGCAATGGTGTTCGCGGGATTGAAGAGGATAATTGCGGCAGACTCTGGTTTGCCACTGAAGGCGGTGTGTCCATATATGATCCTGGGAAAAAAGAGACCGTCATTTTAAGAGAAAAAAACGGTCTCCCAAGTGATGCGACCTATTGCGCCCTCTTAAATGACGGATATATGTGGGTATCAACACTTAATGGCCTTGCTCGAATAGACACGACTACGCTCCAGATAGAGACATATACAACAGATGATGGATTACCCGACAATGAGTTTAATTTTAATGCCTGGCATAAATTGCCCGACAATCGACTTGCCTTGGGAACACTGTCCGGATTCACGGTTTTTCGGCCGGAAATGGTACCTGGCCCTGAAAAAATGAAGAGATCTCCACCCTTTTATGTGAACCCATATACCTATGAAAACGCAGTACGGCACCGAATTGAATTAGAACGTATTCATCTCAATTGGAATAACAGTAAAATTTCCTTTGCGTTTTGTGCGCTTAATTATCATAAACCAAGCTTAGTTTTATATGAATTCAAATTAACCGGGGTAAGTGATGAATGGACGAAAATGGATAATTCCCGCTTCATCACATTCAATGGTCTTTCTTCAGGTAATTACAGTTTTTCAATCAGGGCCAAGGATAATCATGGCACCTGGCATACTGAATCAGAACCGATAAATTTTACGATTTCCCAAGTCCCCTGGAAAACGGTTCCGGCATATTTCGGGTATCTGTTTTTGGTTTGTTTTGTTTTGATGTTTATTTTCTACCTGTGCAACAAAAGAATATGTAAACGTTCGTTCTACCTTGAAAAACTGATAGAAGAACGAACTGCTGAATTAAAAACATCAAACGAGCAATTAAAAGCACAGCATTTAAAGCTTGATCAAATATTAACATCCCGGGAAAAATTATTTACAGCCATTGCTCATGAACTCAGGACCCCGCTCGCAGTCATAATCTCTTCTGTCGAATCATTAATGGATAAAGATGATAATCAAAATGATTCCTTTCGAATGATTCATAACAGAGCGAGCAAAATGGGAAAAATGATAAATAATATTTTGAATTTAACCAACAAAAGCCGTAAGACAAACATCAACAAACAGCCATTTATCATAAAACCGGCCCTGGAAGAAGCCATCACGCCATTCAGACAGCAATGTTTGCATCAAAAAAGAACCCTGAAAGAGTTCATAGAATTAAACAAAGAATGTCTTTCCATAAATCGAAACACATTTATAATGATAATTTCCAATCTTCTATCAAATGCATGCAAATTTACAGAACCTGAAGGAACCATTCTTATCAATTGTTTATGCAATAAAAAAAATTTAATCCTTTACGTTGAAGATGACGGCATTGGTATTACCAAAGACGAAGAAACGCGCATTTATGATTGGTTTGAAAGAACAAAAGCAAGTTCTAAAACCGATGGGTGGGGGATCGGGTTAGCGTTTGTTAAAGATGAAATTGAGGCGGCACAAGGCGCAATAAAATTAATTCACGACGGCACTTCGGGCGCCAAATTTATGGCAACCTTCCCCTTGCAGTCAATGGAGGAAAACCAGATACTGATTCCTGATGAAGAGATCTCAGAAGATAACCGAGAAGACACAAATTGCAATTTCTTAACACCCGACAAAAACTACACCATTCTGATCATTGAAGATGACATTGACCTGTGCACTCATTTAACAACCCTTTTCCCAACCCATTGGAAAAAATTGACCGCCACCGATGGGCAAAGCGGTATATCAATCGCACTGAAGACGCAACCTGATATCATTATCACGGACCTCATGCTGCCTGGTAAATCCGGTTTTGAGGTGACCAAGCAATTGAAGGCGACCCCCCAAACATTCCATATTCCGATTATTATTTTAACTGCCCTGGAAAGTGAAGAAAACCGTTTGACGGGTTTAGGATTATCTGCAGATTCATTTATAGGAAAACCTTTCAGCAACAAGGAACTTTTGCTCCGGGTGACCGGCTTATTATCAAACAGAGAAAAAATGTTGAATCGCGCAAAGCACATAATTCTGGAAAATCCGGAAATTTCAAAGAAAACGGACAAACTGCCGGCAAAACATTTAGAAGATGATTTTTTTGCAAAGCTGAACAAAAGACTCGGTGAAGATAAGGCTGTCGCATTAATGACTTTAGACGAAGCCGCCGGCAAAATGGCTATGTCAAAACGGTCTTTGCAAAGAAAAATGGAACGTGCCGGAATCAGTTGGCGAGAGTATAAACGTTTCCGAAGAATAAGATATTCCATGGATCTTCTTGTGGATAAAAGCAGGCAAATAGGGAATGTTGCCGAATTAGCGGGGTACGCTTCAACGGCTCATTTTTCAAAAATATTCAAAGATGTCACCGGTCAATCACCCTCGGAATGGCGGGACAATTATTGAATTAAGGAATGAGTCCGAAATAACTTTACCTGGGAGCGCGGGCGTCTCGCCTGCATCTTTACTGCGGGCGGGACGCCTGCGCTCCCGGATAGAGCAAAATGGGCAAGTTATTTAGGACCCATTCCTAAACGGCGCGAAATTGAAAGTAATGTGCGATTCAAAATTGACCAGCTCTTTTCAGAAGAAGGACTCTTTATTTCCTTTCCCCAAAGAAATATCCATCAGGACACGTTGAAACCGCTACAAATCGACATCGAGTACGGCAAAAGCACTAAAGAATCATAGATCATCAACACGGTATCTTGATTACAAGCATCGGGTATGATATTAGACTCCAGCCATGAAAATTGTACCCCAGCGCTGCAGACGTCGTAATGTTGGGGAGTAGTATCAATAATATACGATAGCATCTTGCACAGTATCCGCCAGGGACAATACAACACTATGACCTCGCAAATTGATTTAGTTAGGGCCATCCATGATATCAACCGTCCGCAACTGCTTATAAAAAGTTTTGACGGAATACATATCAGCCGTCCATCACAAAGCAATATGGCGTCGCTGTCAGAACAGACTTATGTGCCGGCCATACGTCCGGAAAACCTTGGGGATTCAGGATTCAAGCGGCGCCATGGTTTAGAATATGCCTATGTGGCCGGTGCCATGGCCAACGGCATTGCGTCCACCGCACTTGTGAAGACCATGGGCGAAAATGGGATGCTCTGTTTTTTTGGTGCCGGCGGATTGAGCCTTGCACAAATTAAAGCAGCCATTCTTGAGCTTAAGACCGACCTTGGGGACAAACCCTTTGGATTCAATCTGATCCACAGCCTGGCAGACCCGCACCATGAAATGGCAACGGTACAACTCTATCTTGAAGATGGGGTAACCCTGATATCTGCAGCAGCCTTCCTGCGCATCACCCTGCCCTTAGTATATTATCGTGTCAAAGGCATCCATAAAAACAACCAGGGCGCCATTGTCACCCCCAACCATATTATTGCAAAAGTGTCCCGCATTGAAGTGGCCCGGCAGTTTTTTGCACCACCACCGAAAAAACTGCTCGACCAATTGGTTGACCGGCAGATGATCACGTCGGAAGAAGCAATGCTTGCCGCTCAAATCCCCATGGCCCAGGATATTACCGCAGAGGCCGATTCCGGTGGGCATACCGATAACCGCCCTGCCCTGACACTTTTACCAACGTTCATTGCCCTGAAAAACGAAGCCATGGCAACATATAGTTTTGAAAACCCGCTATGTGTTGGGCTTGGCGGCGGCATTGCCACGCCGGAATCCGCTGCGGCAGCTTTCAGCATGGGGGCCGCATATATTCTTACCGGCTCCATTAACCAGGCATGTGTGGAAGCAGGCATTTGCGAGGATGTGAAAAAATTGCTCAGCCAGACCGAACAGGCCGACGTTGCCATGGCGCCTTCCGCAGACATGTTTGAAATCGGCGCGCGGGTACAGGTGATTAAACGTGGTACGTTGTTTCCTGTGCGGGCGGAAAAACTGTATCAGTTTTACAAAGGGTATGCCTGTTTTGAAGACCTTCCCCTATCGGCTCAAAAGGAAATTGAGGACAAATTTTTATTAACTTCGTTTGATGCAGCATGGCAGTCCACCCGGGATTTTTTCCTGTCACGGGAAATGCAGCAGGAGGTAGATCGCGCAGAACAGGACCCGACCCACAAAATGGCCCTGGTCTTCAGATCCTATCTTGGGCAGTCTTCCAGATGGGCAATCCAGGGGAATTCCCAGCGTAAAATGGACTACCAGGTCTGGTGTGGCCCTGCCATGGGCGCATTCAACCAATGGGCCAAAGGCAGCTTTCTTGAACCCCATACAAATCGGTTTGCAGCAGAGATCGCCATGAATTTGCTCACCGGTGCCTGTGTTGTCACCCGGGCTGCATTTGCAAGGGCCCAGGGGCTTGAACTGCCTCCCGGTGCAGGCCTTTTTTCTCCCATGCCGCTTGATGAAATACTAGAGCTGATTTCGTCATAACCGAGCGCCCGACCGAAAACCGTAAATTATGCCGATTACAAGATGGGCACAACTTTCCAGGTTTTCGGTCAGACGCCAACCTATGTAAAACTTTTGTCAATATCCTTGCCGGCGGGTGATCCAAGCCCCTTTGCCATATATATAGGTGCTGTAAAATTATATTAAACCAGCAACCATAATTGTTTTTCATATATGACACCCAAAGCCGCAACCCAAAAACAGACGCCTTGTACCCCGAAAACGCCCATTGCCATCATCGGCATGGGCTGCATTTTTCCTGAATCCAGAAACCTTAAAGAGTTCTGGAAATTGGTACTCAACGGCATTGATGCCATCACACAAGTGCCCGAAGACTCACACTGGCGTCTGAAAGATTATTTCAATGAAGACCCGGACTGCCCGGACCATGTCTATTGCAACAGAGGTGGTTTTTTACCGGACATTGCCTTTGACCCCTTAGCCTATGGTATGCCCCCAAAAAACATTGACGCCACAGACACCTCCCAGCTTCTCGGCCTGGAAGTGGTTCGTATGGCACTCGCCGATGCAGGCTATCCTGTGGGCCATACCCATCTCAAAGAAAAACGGGTCAATGTAATCCTCGGTGTAACCGGCACCCAGGAGCTAGTTATCCCCCTGGGCGCAAGGCTGGGCCATCCGTTCTGGAAAAACGCTTTGGATGCAGCCGGTATCTCCCCTGATAAAAAGGAACGCGTGTTAAAACAGATCAGCGATTCCTATGTCAACTGGCAGGAAAATTCATTTCCAGGCCTTTTGGGTAATGTGGTGGCCGGAAGAATCGCCAACCGCCTGGACCTGTCCGGCACCAACACGGTGTGTGATGCGGCATGTGCAAGCTCCCTGTCCGCCATTCATACCGCCATGATGGAGCTTGAAACAGGACAGTGCGACATGTCCATCACCGGCGGGGTGGATACCCTCAATGATATTTTCATGCACATGTGTTTTGCCAAAACAGGTGTATTGTCCCATAGCAGTGACGCCCGGCCCTTTTCAGAAAACGCCGACGGTACAGTGCTTGGCGAAGGCGTCGGTCTGGTGGTGCTCAAGCGCCTGGAAGATGCCCAACGTGATCAGGACCGAATTTATGCAGTCATCAAAGGCATGGGGACCTCCAGT
>Ga0193964_1000252_pt1 | contig 26152 bp, 45 predicted proteins | sample FB_7_MG_FD_140323 | JGI IMG/M metagenome (GOLD analysis project Ga0193964, IMG submission 140323) | Microbial mat bacterial communities from the Broadkill River, Lewes, Delaware, United States - FB_7_MG | ecosystem: Environmental > Aquatic > Freshwater > River > Microbial mats | place: USA... | reverse complement strand
GGCTATAAAGGGAATAATTATCTTTTCGAAGTTAAGACAGATAAAAAAAAGAAGCTAACGAAAGATGAACAGAAAATAAAAGATACATGGCAAGGCCAATACGATGTAATAACAACAGCCGAAGAAGCTATAAAAATAATGATGTGTGATAATCCTCCTTTTTGATTAACATTAAGCCCATTAAGTTGTGCTAACTTATTTATATTCGTTTTAAATAGTCTTTTATTTGTAACTTTATTTGTTTTTTGGGGTACACTGTTATATATTTGCTAACACAAACAAATACAATATGAAAGCATTTAAGAGTTTTTACAGATGGTTCTTTTGCTTGCATGAGATTGATGAGATTAGAAGATTAAAGAGTAAAAGAGATTTCAACACTGAATTATTGAAATTCAATAATGAACTATTAAGTATAATCAATAAATTCTAAAGAGATGGGACGTAAAAAAATTGTAAAAGCAAAAGTAAACGAATCAGAACACGGACTCTATAACTACATCGCAAAGATGAGGGGTAAAACAGTTGCTGATATTATTCATGAGGGGTTTGAGAGAGAGAAGCAGGAGCTTGAATACTGGCTTAAAACTGAAAAGCATTGGGCTATATTTGATATGATTAGCGATATAATTCTTTGTAGTGATAAAGCATTTGATTATCCAATACTTAGGCTAGTTGATAAAGGGCTAAAAAAATCTATTGATTCATTAAGTATTGGATGCAATACCAACCCACTGCAAACAGAGGCTAATTTGCCCGCTATTGTGGCAGAATTTGAGATGCTATTGGAGCAGGAGATTGAAGGGGAGAAAGTATATAATCTGATCGGTGATAAGTTGGCCGAGTGGGACCAGGTTAAAATTGATTGGAAACTTTAAACATTAATATCATGAAAGATTATGCAATTTTAATAGGAATATGCCTTGCCTTAGCGATTATATGTGTGTTTATTATGGAAGTGTTATCACAGCGAAAAAGGCGTAAATTTGAGGATAGCTTGCAGTATGGTGATAAAGTACTTATAAAGTATTACGCTGATGATATTGAGGCTTATATAATGGCCGTAAACAAAGAAAGTAGGTTTGTAAGATATCATGTTGCAAGCGATAAGCATGGGCCTGCATATACTGTCGATTTTAGTAACGTAATAAAAAAACTATCATGAGACTTAAAAACATTTTTTCATTAGCCATCTTTTTATTTATGGCTTCATTCTTTGGATATCATATCTATTTAGCTTCTATTTGGGTGTTCTGGGGTATTATTATTTTATTCATTTCTGCCGTTGCATATTTCGCTTACAGTAAATTTAAGCAAACGCAAAGATCTGATTCTTTTTACAGACATAGAGATTAACGGAAAATTATATGAGGCGTTTGCCTCTTGATTGAAAAACTAAAGTTTAATTTAAAGATAATATTGATATGAAAAACAAACGATACAATGAAGAACAGGCAAATGACTTATATAATATGTTACCGCCTGTGCGACACGCTGATAAGATGTTTACACAACTTTGTGAAGAGGTGGACGACTGGAAAGCGGAGGCTGAATATTGGAAGAACAAATATGAAGAAGCTCACAAAGAACATATGAAGCACTTAGATGAAAGTATTCAGAGTGCGAAGCAAGGCGTTGCAAATGCTTTAATGTTTGCTTTAAGTGTAGAAGACCAACCAGACGGTAGTATGAAAATAAACTCTGAGAATAGAAAACGCCTTGCGGATAGGCACGCTAAATAGCATTGGCGGTAACGAATGCATATAATCAATCAAATAGATAACAATGTCAAAATCAGTAATATTAAAAAATGAAAAGCGCAAATTTATGCACATTTTGACTGTTTTAAACGAAAAAAGTGCAAAAGTTTTCACGCAGCAAGAAAAGGCTGATTGTTTAAAAATAAGCCGCCGTAAATTGATAGACTTTGAAAATGGTAAAATATTCGATTTCTGGTTGTTGTGCAGGTATGCTGATCTTGTAGGTGAGAGTATTTCGTTTTGGATTAGTGGTACTTTGGAATAATAAAAGCCGGTTAATTACCGGCTTTGTTTTTTTCATTCTTTATGAATTTACCACCGTAATATCCACCGAAATAAAATATCACAATAGTGATAACTATTCCAAAAAGATTATCAATTATCTTAAAAACAAACTCTGCATATTCTTTATTGAAATAATAAGATCCAGCTGCACCCAATACCAAGAATAGAAATACACCAATGAAAGATATAGCTATATAACGCCTTGTCAATGATCTAGGTGTACTTTCCTTCAATGTGGTCTTTGCGTGATCTACAATGGCCTTCTGAACCTCTTCTTTGGATAAAAAAGACTCATCAATAAACCCGCTTACACCTTTTAATATTTTAATTGGGTTTATCTTGCCTGCTAATATTGACCAAATACTCATAGTAGTGAATTTAAATATTTTATTTGGCTATCTGTTAAGCCTGCACAATGTGGTTTTTTAGGCTCAAAATCTGAATGCTGTCTTATTTCTGATATATTTGTGTGTCTGGATAAAACAAACGTTTCTAAAGTCTTTAATTGATCATTTTCAAACTCTCCAGATAATCCACACAAACAAAGACCTATTTCATCGTTATGTCCTAATGTGTGTGCTCCTTTCTCGCTTTCTGGCCTACCTGTTTTCAAATCACCGCTTCTTTCAATAACCCAATGATAACCTATATCACTCCATCCTCTTTCCCTTACATGCCAATCTCTTATCACATCAACTCCGTGATGGTCGTGTGGTGAATCTGAACAATGGATTATTAATATTTTTTTCATATTAAAATAATTTATCAACCCATTTGGCTGCAAAAGTACTTATAAATACAGCTATCCCTGAATATATAGCTAATTTAGCTTCCAGTTTTGAAAGTCTGCTTTCCAACCTAGAAATCTCTCTAAATACTTTGTCGAATTTGTCTATTATCCATTTATCATTGTCGTTCATAACTTCGTATTTTAACTCTGCTATCTTATTTTTTAAATCTAAAACTTTCCTATAGTTGTAAATATATACCAAATAAGCTGCAATTAAGGGGATGATGTACTCCATTTTTTATGGCCGTAATACATTAATAATATTATTGAATTGATAAAAATCAATTGCAAAACAGTGGCCGAATGATTACTAATCTTGCATAAAAAATTAGAGTCCCACAGAAATAACATGTCAAATTCCTGAAGCATTTCAAAACAATTCCAAATAACAATTCCTAAATATATCCCCCTCGATTGGTTGTTTTTAGTGGCCTTAAATAAAATAATAGCTGGAACTAAAGATGTATAGCCAAGCTGATTAAAAAATGAATAAAGAATATCTCCTAAACTATATGTATACCCTTTAAAAATAATCCAATCTATTTGAACAAATGGCAAATATGTTAGCTCTGAAATATTTAAAAACAGAACTAACACTAATGCCATTATATTTTCTTTTATAAATGTCATGGATTTGGATTTGTTGGTGGTGGCTTTACTGGTTCTTCTTCATTATCGCCATCTCCACATCGAACTAAATCAAATTTAACTTTTTCTAATCTGTCAAACACTTTCATTTTCCTTTTTTTTAAATGATTACTATTAATTTACCCTTGTTCAAAGGTACAAAATTTATTCTATTTCAATTGTTGGCTTTTCGTATACTAAATCACTCCATATGATTGCATCAATAAATCATGAATTAATACCAATTTCTCTTCTTCTGTTTTTGTATCCGATTGTGCCAAAATAGCACAATCTACAACCGAATTAGGAGAACAATAGCACTCGCCGCTTACTTGTTCGGCTGCATAACATGCATTAATTGCTGAGAACGCTGCATGTTTACTAGGCCCATCGTTTAATAATTTAGCTTTATTAGTGGCGATCATCCGAAATGCTTTCAATTCATTTTCATCAACATCCCCATTAATAAATAATCTTAAATTATCAATACAATCCCTTACATAAGAATCTTCACCATCATACAAGTGTATAACACTTTCAGCTATATCAGCACAAAACGACAATACGGCGTTTTTATCATCAACACACCGAAGTAGGAAGATTGTTTTTTTAATGCCGTCGAAAGGTAATATATCTTTTTCTGACTCTTCATCGTAAACAGGTTTCAATAAATAACTTACCTCAACTTCACCGCCTAATTCAGCCGTATTTGCATCACTTAGAAAATTCAAATAAATAATCTTCTCTTGTCTACATAATGAAGATAGTCTGTTTTCTACTTCTAATATATTTATTTTCATATCGTTAAGTTATAGCGTCATAAATTGGAGTAAACCCTGCTAAAGACCCATTTGAATTATAAAAAATGATTTTACTAGTTATATTTCCTACTGGGCCAGTTGCGGACAAAATTTGGTTTGATAATATTTTACCAGTTAATTTTATGCCACCGCCGCCGCCTATTATTTCAGCATTATTTGTACCCCATATGAATCCAACAGATCCAGCGGCATTCGATATTTGCCCATTTGGGCTTTCGATCTCGTAAAACACATTCAGACCTAATTTACTAATCCTATCATTTTTTATAGATGTCGGAAAAACACCATTCCAGTAAACTGGATTAGTAACTATATCAGATGGTAAATCACCCTCTAAAACAATAGACGCTGTATCTACATTAAATCTGTTATTTGCCTGGTTAAAATATTGCTTGTAAAATATATTGTTATTTACAGCGCCTGTGCCCTGGCTTAGTATTGTTGCAGCTACCTGATTATACATACCATCAATTTCAAAGAATGAATTAACCATATTTTGAATTTCAAACCATGCTGTTGTTGGCACGTTTTCAAGATGGATGTTTTCAACTCTAAATTCCTTAACTACAGTACTACTTTCGGCGTTAAATAAAACACCATATTCAGGGTTTCCACCTTCAAATATAGGGTCTTTTATTCTACAACCAGACACAGCCCTAAACCATGCCTGCGAATGGCTTATGCCACTATTATGACCTTTAAAAGTTGGTTTATTGACTATGCAATTGTTAGATTGAGAATTTGTAAGAGTGGCACCAGTCCACACTGACGCGCCAGTTCTGGCTTTAAAATTATCTACACAGTTTTCGAAAAATGGATTGTCGATTTCTGTATTAAGACAAAATTTAAGATCAATACCTGTTCCAAAGTCTAGGAATGAACAATCTACTATTGATGCGCTGTATAATGCTTCAAGATTAATGGCTCTAAATGCCTCAAGTGCAGGATCAACAGCGAAAAATGGGCCGTCGAACCTCAAGCCTTCAATCCTGTATTTTTCAGAAACTATTGTGGATGCCTCTGACTGGTCAGCAACTGATCTATTAAATATAGTCCCTTGGCTCGTAGTTCTGAGCGTAGCACCGTAACCGGATATTAATAAATTCTTAGAGTTTAAATCTTTAGGTAAATTTATAGTATCAACTAAATATTTAAAACCTGATGGAATTAAAAATATAGCCTCACCGCCAGTTTGCTTAATAGCGTCAGAGCAAGCTTGAAAAGATGCGGTGTCATCTGTTAAATTATCACCTCTTGCCCCGAATGTTTGAGGTGTGTATCTATCGTTTGACCATGTGCCTGCTATCCTACCAGTTGAATCGTACTCAAATAATTTGTTTAATGAAATGGCTATTTTGGTATTGGTGCCGATTAAATCAAAAGTCCCGAAAGTTATTATACCTCCTCTAGGAATAAGCGTTACGTCTGCTGGGATTGTTTTATTCGCATCAAGCGTTATATCTCCTATTATAGCCCAATCACCAGAAACAGCACCAGAAATAGCCTCGTCTAATTCAGATAAAGTTGATATGTATGTTATCCCTGTTTCAATACTTCGGCCGCCACTAATCAATTTCCATTTATCGGCTACCAACTCTGTTGCAAAATCAGTTGATGAAAATGGTAATGACACCTGACCACCTAATGTATTATCATATGTATTTAATCTGTATATTTTTGATTTATCAGTCGGACTAAATACCAATTGTGGATCTTTCTGAAATGTTTTTGCTGACCAATCCTGTATCTGATAAGACCTTGATGTAGGAGTTTGAGATAAATCACCTGTAACAGTATCATAAAATATTGTTATATCGTTATTTCTTGTATCGCGGCCATTAGGTAGCTGATTACCTTGCCTTATATCGTCAGTTGTTAACGCTCTAGTCATTTTTTAATATTTTATTGATAATACAAAATTACCAGCCCCAACACCAAGAACCTCGCCTGCTTGACTAATTATACTTGATCCTCCTATTGTTGTTGTCTCGCTCAATCTGAATACAGCAACAGATTTGTAATTTCTATTTTGCTCTTCAAGTAAACCCTCATCTTCAGATTTATCTACAAATGTACCTGATAAACCATTTATAGTTATGTTATCATGAGCTGATATAAGGTTTAGCTTTTCAACCATATACTGAGGCATTAGCGAAGTCTCTATAGTAATATCGCGAACTATAACCTCTCGCAACGGAACCACTCTGCCTTGACTATCCTCAAATGTTTCTTTTTCTCCACCATTTCCATACTTAACAAATCTAGCCGGAAATCTGGCCATGTGTATTATGCTAGTTGAAAAATCAGAACCCTCTAAATTTTCACTATTAAACCATTCTATATAAGTAGTTTTTTTCCAAACACTATCTTCAACCTTAATAGGTTCGCTCAACCATCTAACGTCTAAATATCTAGGGTCTGAATCTGTGCCATTAACATCTAAATAATACAATCCATTTTGAATGGTATCAAATACTGTTGTAAATTCCCATACGTTATAGTCGAGAGAATTGTAAAGGCTCTGAACTATAGCATTAGTGCCTGTCGATACTCCTGTATAGATAGCATTTATCTGAATACCCTGTGCTATTGATCCATCAGACAACTCAATGGATATGCTTTTTTCTACATCAAATGTACCATTTAGTATTGCATTTCCTGATAGCGTAACCTTAACACCGCTTTCTATAGTTTCAGAATCAAGGAAAGCAGGAAGCAGTAAATTAGGGTTGTCATATGTAGTTGTATCCGGTTCGTATATATTACCGCCAGGGAAATAGATAACAGTCTTATCAGTGTCACCATCTATTATTTTACAATCTCTTTTGTCTTTTTGCAAAATATTAGTAACGACTTCAGTAGGCGATAATATAGCTACTACTTTATCAGTACTTAAATTCTTTAATTCAGCAGTTACCGTTTCGTAATTAGTTAATATCTGAGTCTCTGGACTATCATTTTGCTGAACTGGCTGATAATAGCATGTTTTTTCAGTGTTAAAGTATAACTGTTCGTTTAGTTGAGAATTGTCGTAGTTGGGAAAAGATGTTTTTCCGTCAAAAGCTTCTAATTGCTTTTCGAAAAATTTAAATGAATTATTATTAACTATATTGAAGATTGGGTCAGGCTTATCTACAGTTATTCCTACAACCTCAAATGTCTTAGTTTTTTTGCATCCAAAATTATCAAGAGAATAGGCCGTGTAATTACCTGGAGTTACACCATAAAATACATTGCTTGGGCCATAGTTAGAGTCATCAATAGAATAAGTAAATGATAACCCCACATCTCCTGCATTTACTATTGATGTGTTAATGGTAATTGTAGCCCCCTGGAATGTTTCCAAAACATCAACACCCGTCAAATTGTATGTAGATACACGTGGTAATACTACTGAATCTGTAGCTGTAGAATCGTCAGTTATATCTAAACTATCTTGGGGTACTGGATATCTTGAGAAATCAAAAAATAATTCCCCGGCATTAGCTGCGGTTTTAACAACAGGCGATGTGATATCAATAGGATATACAGCATTATACACAATAAAGTCATATCTAACTGTACCGCATTTATCTGGCCCATCAGCAATATTAGCTGTGATAGAGTCTATTTCTAGCGTCGGTGGGTCTGGAACTTCAGGAGTTATTACCACGTTAGCCCATGCCCGTCCTTGAATCAATGTAAATGTATGCCCTATCTCTGTAGCGTCAAGCCATACCACAGGGTCTAATGATATACCTCTACTCGCAATTACTGGATAACTGGCAGCTAATCCACCAGGAGTATAATCTAAGTTTAATGCCTCTGTTAGTTTATTAGCTATCTCATCAAGTGACAATTGGCCTCCATCTCCATCCTCAATAGAGAATGCACCTGCGCCCCCCCTTTGAGCTAATGCTCTCTCGCTTATTAGTATTGGTTCAGAATCAAATTCTATTTCTATATTTTCACCAGATACCGGATAGCTTAATATCGTTATTTCAACGCGTGCAGGTGTAGCCATTATCTATTCGCTCTAATTAGTACCATTTCAGCTTCTCCTTTGGGTTCGTTAAATTCTAATGATTCAATATACCCACTTATCTCTTTGCCCCCTATATCAACAAAGGTAATCAATTTATTTTTATTTAGATTTATTAAATTATACTCTGTCAATGCCAATGGGGTATTGAATGATAGTAGTTCAGCTAAAACTTTTGGGCGTTGCAATTCAGATATTGGGATATCGCTTTTTTCAATTACAGGCTTTGATTCTGTCAGAAGTTGGCTTGTTACATTCGGGTTGTTAGATCCTTTAGTATATACCAATAAATCATCATTATTTACATTTAATGATTCTTTTATTATACCTCCATGACGCCTTACATTTCTAGCTGGCAAAAGGCGAGCATTATATATGTATTGAGGATTAAATATGCCAGTTATACTGCTAAATAGTTCATCCCTTCTCGATAGTAAATTGTCTCCAGAAATGTAAGCATCAATTAAGTAATTATCTTTATCGTACCTAGTGTCAGTTGTTGCAGTGTCTGCAATCTGATATCTGCGAACTAATTCTATATCTATATCTCCAGCTCTGGCCTTGCATTTTATATCGTATTTTTTGTCTTTTACTTTCAGCGGCGATGTAAAATTAATTTCACCATGCGAAGATTCTAAACCACTAAGTTCCTCATATTTCTGATCCTTGTATCCTCCTATTATAGTTGTAAATAGTGCATCCGTTCTTACTTGCCTAACTAATTCATTTATATTAGTTCCGAGTTTTATAATTATCCCGTTTTCATATAAATCATTGTATTTTTCTATTCTTACCCTCTGCTTACCATTTACATTTTCAATAGCTAACGATAAAGGTTCTATTGAATTGTAATACTTAAATAAATCCTCAAAGGTGACATTATATGTTGTTGTAACTATATCACCACCTGACGTTTCAAAAGTACCAAAGTCAAAACCTCTTATTAATTTTCCATTTAATGTTACAAGATTAGCCCATTCACCATCCTGTTCATAACCCTCAGATTCTAGCCCAAAAAGATTTGAGTAAACAGCGTCTGGATCTCCTGTCATAGCCTCAATTAATCTCCTAAAACCCCTTAATGGCTTAATACATTTAGCTGTTGTTTGTTCGAAAAACGATATAGCACTATACTTTATCGTCAATGCGTTTAGTAATGCATCTCCAGTATAGGTAAAAAAAGATGCAGCATTGAATGTATCCCAATTAGTGAATAATACACCTACAGCTAAAGATTGGCCTTCCTTAATAGATAAAGAGAGTGTATTATTAAATAATATTTCAGTAATAAAACCGACATTTATAGTTAATGGCTGAGTTATTCTACTGCCAGGAACCTCCTCGAAATTACTATCGTATGTTATTACTGCAAGCTCGTAATCTCCGTGAATAGATCCTATATAAACTGATCCTTTTAAATTCAAGTCTACAGGCTTATCCTGCTCTGATTGTAATAAAAGGTAATTTTCAGCTAACAAGCTATCTGGCTTTGCTATGTTGCTAACCGTGTTTTTTATATCATCATCGCTACCAATAACGCTACTTAATGCGGGTATAAATATAAATTCAGAAGTTGTAGATCCTGTTGATATTGAATTATTTATCGTTTTAGTCTCGTTGTTTAATTGTAATGTCCTATCATGCAAAAATATAGTATCTAAATCAGGTTTGTAATCAGACATTTCACCACCATCGAGATTTGTAGGCTGATCAAAATCTATCTTCTCTTTATGGCGAGAAAAAAACTTGTTTGAGAAACTTGAATCTTCAGCGTTTAATGATATGCTATTCTCTGTTATTTCAGCCTTAGAAAAATCTAAGCTGAAATATTGATTATCACCAACCTGAGTATAACTATTCCTTTCACCATTTTTATTAGATATACTTATTGATAATGATGCATCTGCGTTTGGCCCGTACTTATCGTATGCTATAACCATTTCATCTCGTATGGTTTTTACATACGTCATAGAGCTTGTAAATGATGAAACTAGTCCTTTATAAGTGGCACTTCTCTTTAGTTCTACTTTGAAACTATCCCAATCTGACCACTTGTTAGATAAGAATTCTAAAATTCCATCTGCATACTTTATAACTGATTTATATTCCTTCGCCATTATGCCCCGTATATATTTCTTGAATTATCAGCCCTATAATCCCTTTGTGATTGCTTTGTAGGTCTATTCTTTCTCAATTCATTAACCATACTATTAAATCCTTTCTTATTATCTTCTTGCAGTGACTTGACAGCTGCGGCTATCATACGCCCCTCCATTTCTGTCTTATGAGATGCAATATTATTAACCAAATTAGCTCTTTCTGATTGTTCTAATAATTTAGCCGTTTCTGCACCGCCTATAATCTCAGCACCTTTATAATCACCTCCTAATACTGTAGGCTTAGTGAATAATTCAGCTTTACCATTGTTTAAAACTAATTCAGGTCGCCTTTCAGCTACTTCACCAAGTCCTGGGAAGTTCTTAGTACCCTTATCAAATTTTGGCAATGGCTGTGAAGCAATGGCAATAGTTTGCGCTAATCCTGTAGCTGCTGCAAATGCAATAAAAGGAATAGCCGCCGGAAATGGTATGGTAGCAGCTGTTTTGCCAATTGATAAAGCAGTATTAATAACACTCTGAATAATAGCCGCTTTTTTATCAGCTTTTGCTTGATCATTTTTAAGCTTCTTCTCTTTTGCTGCTATATCTTTTTGAATCAGTTCTCTTTGTTCAGCATCTAATTTGTCATTTTCCAAACGCTGATTCATTGCGTCTATTTGCGCTTGTGTCTCTTCATCCCGTCGCATTTGAGAATTAGCAAAGAATTGATCTGCTAATATACCAGCACTTTCGAATCCTGCCTCGGTTAAGGCGTCATTTAATTCTTTTCTTTTCTGCGCTTCCTCTTCTGCTATCTGTGTTTTTGCCCTCTCCGCATCTTCGAAAATCTTTTGACTTTCGCGAACTGACATATCAATTTCGTCAGTATTTTTTATAGCTTCTCCACTTATAAAATCCCAATCTTTTACAACTGAATCTGCCGCATCTGATGATAATGTTTTTTGAAGTTCATTTAAGCCTTTAAGCTCCTGTTCTTGCTTGTTTATTGATTGAGTTGCGCTAGATACTATTTCCTTATCTTCCTCCTTTTTCCCTTCTACTCTTTCTTCAGCTAACTTTTTTTCAAGAGTTGCAAGTTCCTGCCTTAAAACCCTTAGTGTTTCATTAGTTTTAGTTTCCTGTTCTGATATAAAATTAAGCTCGTCAACCTTGCTTTTTATGCTTAAACCACCTGTTAAAGACCCGCCTAATATATCTAATCTACTTAGTTCTGGTGCTTGAGATTTAAGTATTTCTATTGACTCTATTTGTGATGCAATAGCTTTATTTACTCTTTTTATTGATTCCTCAGTAGATTGTGAACTTTTAGATATGTTTACAAGAATAGCATCGCCTAATTCTTCACCTACAACTAAAGTACCTTTTATTGCATTTGTTAAATTAGTTATGGCTCCTGTCAATCCTTTTACAAATACAGTCGCGCCCTCCGTTTTAAACAATACTTGTATTAATCCTTCATATGCTGAACTAGCTTGTTTTAGTGCACCATCTAAAGTATTTAATTGCTCCTCGGCTACCCTCTTTGCTGTGCCACCTGCATTCTCTAATGCAGTTGTTAATTCTTGTGTTTTATCCGTTGTCTCTGCCAAAGCCAAAGCAGTTACGGCTGCACGTTTCCCAAATAAGCTATTTGCAGTACTTAATTTATCCTGTGATGTATTTATTTTTCTTAGTGCACTCTCTAATGTTATACCTTTGTTTGCCAGTTCAATATAAATATTACGCAATGAAGTAGCAGCTGTGCTTGCATCAATACCCCTATCAGCAGCTTGACCTAATTGAGCTACCACAGTTTCAAGCTTAACACCAGCAGCGGCTGCTGCACCTCCAACAACCGGAAGAGCAGTATTTAATTTTTCAAAACTTAACGCGCTCCTTTGAGTAGACAATGTTAATACGTCAGCAACTTGAGAGCTCTTTTCTGCTCCAAGATTAAATGCGTTTAAAGTAGATCCAACTAAAGCTGCTGTTTCTCCTGTTTCTGATCCTAAAGCTATTGTTGCATCTATAATGCCTTCAGTACTTGCAATGATTTCTTTTTCAGTCTTTCCTAGCCTTGCTAATTCTATTTGTAAATCAGTAACCTGCGTAGATGTGAAAGCTGTAGTTGCCCCAAGCCGTTTAGATTCTTTTTGCAAATCAACTAAATCTTTTCTTTGCTTTCCAAGAACCCCTGCTAATTCTGCATTTTTCTTTTCGTAATTCTTTACTACATTAATACCGTCCTTAAAAGCTTTAGTAACTAATTGAATACCACCGACAAAACCAAGTGCTCCAGCTACAGACATTAATGTACCTCTTAAACCTCCTAAAGCCTTACCGTAATTACCTACGCTTCTTTGATTCTGGCCTACTCTGGCATCAATTTTTTTTAAGTTAGCATCTAAAACCCTTACATCTTTAGCTGCTTGTCTGAATTGCTTGGATGTAACACCGTATTGAACGGCTAAATCCTTGGCTTTATTTCGCGCTTCAGTTAATGCGCGCGATGCTTTTTTATACGATCCATTTAAATCGTTAGCTGATTTCTTAACCTTATCTTGCGCTGTTTTTGTTTTTAATAATTCCCGGTTAATCTTCTCCTGCTCCCTGGCCCGTAATGATTCAGTTTTTATCAGTTCTCGCTCTGCCTGCTCTACCGCTTTAGTATTGTTTTTAAACGAATCCTGGGCCTTTATTAAATCGCGTATAGTTTTAATACTCTCTTTTCCTATGGCTACGGTCTGTGTTTCCTGATCCACTAAGGTTTTTAACACATTAGCATAAGACTTTGTGCTATCTGTAAGCTGCTTAGTAAGCGAGTTAAGTTCTTGATATGTTTTTGTTGCTTGATCAGCCATTTTTCATTGATTTACGGGTGATTTCTTCATTAACCCTATGCAGCTTTTCAAGCCATTTACGCATAGTTATTTTGTGGATATCTATATCTTTCTTTGTGTAATCCTCAATTGATTCAATGGTCTTATAAATACTTACTTCTTCACCTTCTTTAACCGGGCCTAGTTTAGACATCATTTCTTCGTGCTTTAGGCTTATTTTAGTCTGTATATTCATAGACTGCTTTTTAATCCTTACAAGCTCATCGAAATAGTCTTTCTTTGGATTTAATCTATATCCTTCCTTTGATAATTCTTTCAGATAATGCTCGTCCTTGTGGTAATCTTTTAACCCAAGCAGAGCAACCAATGAATGAACCCTGGTTAATTTCTTTTGCAGGTCGAAAATGTAAACCTGATCAGTGAATAAGTTCTTATTTCTCCTACTTAGTTTTAATTCAATCTCTTGTTTTCCCAGCTTCAATTCATCCCATACAGATGATAAATAAGTTGTGTCAATGTCGGGTAGCTCCTCATAATCATCAATCTTTAATAAGTATCGAAAATCGCCAGTTCTTTCAGCTTCACTATAACAATACAAGGTTATGAAGTCAATAGACTTATAATGTTTATATTCTACTTTACCCGACATATTTAATTGTTGATTTATTTATAAACTCTAAAGGCGGTGGATATACATAAGCCTGAAATACTTCTTCTGAACTCTTTTGAGTCAATCCGAAAATATCAGATGAGTATTTATCTGTTAATTTTCCTGTTTTTGAATCAGTGGCTCCAAAAAATAATTCATCAGGTCTTACATTCACATAAAATGATCTTCTAAAAGCTCCTGTATCTTTTAAATTTGGATTCCAATTAGGCTTATTTTTTCTTCTCTTATATCCTGGAGAGTATTCAGGAACCACAGGCTGTCCGGTGCTTAATATACCTTCATCCAACTGTTTTTCATTGGCGTCTAGCATCTTTCCTGTTGCTTTCTTCACAGCAATATCAGTAACGCGTGGTAAATTATTCACGATGTTAGTTGCATGTTTTAAAAGTAATTCAGAAGCCAACGCCATAATACCGACCTTTTACTACAAAGATAGTGATATTATTTAGATCGTTTCTAAACTAGAAAATCAGGCATAAAAAAGCCCGACTAAATTAATAGCCGGGCTTAACCCTTTAACCTGTGTGCAGAAATTTGCACTTAATAATTATTTAATCGTTTGTTTTACTGTGTTTTATTTAATAGGTGTCTATGCGCATTCGTTAGGCTTCATTTGCCTCCGCACTCTCGAAATCAAACCAATTTACTTTATGTATATTGTAAAACTGGTCACCATCTACAACTATAAAAAACAAGTCATATTCTCCGTGAAAACTGCCAGAGAATTTAATGCTTTTATATTTTTCAGCGTTAAATATGTGTTCAACTCCTTCAATATCTATTGAAAATGTTTTCACTTTCCTTCCGTCGTGTTCTGTACTAAATAAGCTATTTCTATTCATAATTTTAATTTTACCCCACCAGCAAAAACGAAAGCCTAACAAAGTATAAATGCCATTGTGTCGGCTCGTTTGCGTAGGTAGGTGGTTATTATTAATATTTGTTTTTCAAATCAATTTCAGTTCTCAACGGCACTTATACAAACCGTTACCCAACCAAATCACCACCAATCCCAAAGAAATCAACAATACACACCCTCAAATTATAATATCTTTCCTTATTGCCGCCATTCTTACTGCATAAGCCTTGATAGATACGGTTATCGTTCTCATCAAACTCACATCTGTTATAAAACATTTCGAGCTTCTTATTTCCCTTGGTTAGCACTAGCAATGCATCGCTATCCTTGCAATCAATGTCAAATTCCTTAGCCGTTTTAATAATAAGCTTTTTAATTCCCTGGTCTTCTTTAGTTTTCTGTGATCCTGTCATCTCTATAAGTTTTAAAGTTTACACAAACCTACTAATAAAATTGTTTAGAATGAATATTGATTATAGTTTTGTAATCTCTTCTTTTACCTGCTCCCAATATTCGCATAGATCAATAGCTGATTCTAATGTAATATAATGCTTGACTCTGTAACCTTTAAAGTCTTTTATTATCTCATCAATTGCTATTAAGGATAGTTTTTTAGCTAATTTCCTGCTAGTATGCCGATGATCTACTGCATTAAAATATTTATTCAATAATTCTTCTGCTTTCTCTTTTTGTGTCATGATCTTTATTTAAGTTTATGATACATCAGTCCCTTTATTTCCTTTCTTGCCAAAGTTCGCACATTCCATGTTCTCTATCAAAGAAAAAACACTTCTCTTCTTCTTCAAATTTAATATGACAAACCCATCCCATTTGTTCTGAAATAGGCCCTTTACCTATTTTTAATTTATCCTCTATTAGACCTTGTTTTTGATTTCCATTAAGTGGATGTTTGAATAATGGCTTTTGATTGTCACAATTACAACAACACATTCCTTTCCATCCTTTATCGCATGACTTCATAATTAAATATTTTAGTGTTTTTTATTTAAACAATATTAAAGGGAATATAACTAAAGGAAAGTGTAAACAGATCCAAAGAATAAGATAGATTGCCCTAATTTATTAACGAAAACATACCCTTCATTGAAGTAATCGTTATTAATTTTAAGCTTACCTAGATTCTCTTTTACGGATATTCTCTTTAGTTTCCCGCACATCTCCATTTTCTTAACCCATAATGACAGGGTAGATTTAGAGATGTTTAAATATTCGCTCAACTTATCCATACCAATAGCCATATCTTTATCAGAAATTTCAGCCAGTAAAACCGAAGTCTTACATGTATTCCCTTTAGTGCGCTCTTTCCTCTTTGATTTGACGATGGTATATGTCTGTTGTTTAATCTTTCTCTTAAGCAATATCAAGAGTAATTTATCTTTATACTCCTGTAGTGTATATTTATTCGAAATTAATACTTTTTCAATCCCTCTTTTTGTTTCGTTGAATTCTCTTAATGATTTAAGCGTAAGATTACCTGAATGAAACTCTATTAAACCATGCGATTTAAGCAGCTCAATATTCTTTTTTGCTAGTGTTGTACTGCATCCGGCTAAACGTGCAATTTTGCGTAGGCTATAATCATAAATAGTACTGTTACGATAGTATGATTTAAGCTTTAGATAAAAGGCCATTGGTTTATATCCGACCTCTTGAAGTAATTGTGTGTTGAGGGAAAAATAAAACCCCGTCTCAGTGGCATAAGAAACGGGGCAAGAGCAAGAATTTATGATATGTACACTTTCGCGTACTGTATTGTAATCTTTATTTAAATTTCTTTTTATCATTTTCTTGCTCTAAACGATTCGCCACAAATCGTAATGCAAATATAGGGAAATTATTTAATAAAGTGAAGCGCTAATATCCTTTATATCCTGTTCGACATCATCAATATCAATATAGCTTGATTTATTTATATCTGAAATTACTGATTCTACATCATTTGCCTTACTCTCTAAATCATCACAGATGTTAAGACATTTATCCTTTATTCTATCAATTTCTGATAATAATTCAGATATATCTTCACATGAAGATAATGTTTCTAAATCTGTTATTGCATTTCTTAAACTTTTCATCTCTCTTGTTTTAATTGTTACGTTTTTCCTGCATTTCTTGCAATCTCTCTTGAAACTTGCTTTTTCTTTTTGGCTTGTTTCTTGTTTCACTCTTGGCCTTAATTGTATTTCTGCGCGATGATATTGCCATGTAGATAAAGCAAGCAATGAATACTATAAATCCGATAACAAAAGCCCAAATACTCCACCAGTCAAAAGGTATGTCTTTTACTAGATACACTATGAATGATATAACAGCCCAAAAACTTGAAACTATTATATCAATAATTGATAGTACTTTTATTACTAAAATTGCAATTACTTTTATTTCTTCTTTCTTCATCTCTTCTTCTTTTTATTACCGTGTCCGGCTGGTTTACGTTTATTACTATCTTTTGATGATCTATCACGTACACACATTCTAGTTTCATCATCTGGAAGTTTTTGTATTATGTATGTTTTCATCTCGTTTAATTTTTAGTTTCTCAAATCTACGGTTTAATGTGTTAAGAATGAATTTAAATAATCATCCCATAATTTTAAAGTCCCTTCATGAGTAGGGGGATACTTAACCCGGATTCTCATAACAGTTTCAACAATCTCATAGCTATTTTTTATATCTCTACTAGTGCTGTTATTCTCAGCTATTGCCTGTGTGCAGAGAATCATCAAAATAAGCGCGTATTTCCTCATTAAAGTTATTTTGGTTATACTTTACCGACCGGATAAGTCTATAGGGCTATACCTATAGAAAGCGGCTCTATTCTTATTTATATTACACTGCTTCCTGTAGTTTCTATATTTACCAACTAATACATATAAATTAGCCAGTAAGCTTAATATTAATATGATTGTTTTTATTTCCATGATTACTATCCTTCGTAAGTGAATGTAAGTGTTACTTGATTACCTAGTGACCAGCTTGGATTTACTGTAAACCCTTTCTCACGATAAACAGATGCAACCATATCAAGCATAGCAGGAGAAATCTCTTTATCTTCTCCATTTACTGGAATAGTGGTAGGGTGACTAATTACAATCTCTTCAGTTCGCGGATCTCTCCCGTATTCATTTGGAAAGTTTAGTTCTATCCTTCTCACTAATTCAAGTGATATCTGAAGAGACTCTTCATACTTCTCAATTAATAATCCAGGGGTTGTTAATACAATACCAGCTGATTCGATTAATAATTTTAATGCTTCCATGATTATTTTATTTATTAGTGATTTAAACCAGGCTCCTAATTTATTTATTATACCTGACATGATTAAATTTTTTAATTATCCATATTGCATAAAACCTATAAGCTATGCATGATGGGAATAATAATATCAACAAATTATGATCTTCAGTATGTATCCAATGGCATATAAAACCAATCAAAGCACATCCAAATACCACCAAAGAACATGCAGCTAAATATTCTTTCACCCATCCCATTGTTAATTCTTTTCCTTTACTATGAATTTAATCTGATTGCGGTTTATCATTCTCATGTGAAAATGGGCCGCGATAAAATCAGCAATAGGAGCCGGGAGATAAGCATCTGGTGTGAACACATCAAACAATTCTTTTTTGTTTTCATCCTGTCCTAGATCAACATTTTTATAACTCTTTACTAATTGTTCTAATCTTTGAAAGTTTGTCATGATTATTTAGTTTTTATTTTGAAAGTTCTTTTAGTGTTGCAATATTTACTACTCTAAATTTCTGACTAGCTAATCCTTTTAGGTATGGATAAGGCGTTGCATCATATCTTATTTTTACATCAACCAAACATAATCCTTTAATACCGTCCATTTTAAGAAAACATCCAGATACAAAATATTCACCCCTAATCCATTTATCTTGTTCTATACACAACTTTATAGCTTCGTAAAAATCTAAATTGTATTCTCTTTTCATGATATTAAAGTGTTAGTGAACTCATCAAATACTTCTCTTATCGCCTTAGCTGTTTTGTACTTCTCAAATAACGCATCTATCTTCCACTGCTCCAACGATAAAGTTAGTGGTTTTTTCTTTAGACGCTCAGGGAGAGGTTTTGCACCTGCTCCCTTTCTTTTGCCGCCTCTACTCATTGCCTAATGCTTTGTTTATTGCTTGTTTTGCTTCTGATATCTCAGTTGAATTATTATAACCATGAAAACTTAACAATTCAATCAATTCATTGCATGAATGTAGTAGTTCGGGCGCGGCGGCTATTAGTTTGGCATTTGCTCCAGCTTCCGCTTCTTGCCCTGTTTCGCATCCTCTCAATTGGGCTACACTTTTTTCAATAGGTGCAGATTCTATAAAACACACTACAGCTCCACTAAAATTCATAGGCTTACTACATACCCACGGCCCTTTTGTTCCTTTAAATTCCTTCATCTCTATAAGTTTTAATTAACGTTTTTATATTTATTCGTCATCGTCTAAATCGCAACAGCACTCCAATTCTATTAATGCCATACAATTAGTGCAATAATACACGCTCAACATTTCATCAATTATTTGAGGTGTGTAGTCGTTTTCATCTTCAATATGATAACTCATTACATTACGTTTTTATATTTATTTCCTCTAAAGTCTCTAATCGGCATCTTTAAAATAAACATTATAGCACTCATCATTAATAATTACATGGTGGTACTCTTCAAGTTCATTAAAATATGTATGCGAATCAGTAGGATGCAATTCTAACATTGGTATCTTATCTTCTTCAATTGCACTAATGAATCCATCCGAATATATAGCGTTGTCTGTGTCGAAATCAGAAGAATATACCAATGAATGACCGTGTTCAGTAACCAGGATATCTAAAATAACTCCATCCAGGTCAATATTTCCATTCATGAATCTTGTTTTCTTATTTCTTGTTCTTACGGTCATCTCGTTTCGTTTTTGTTTGATACAAATATAGACCCTTCATTTTGATTCTGCAAATGTTTTTTCAAATAGTCCCTTATTTAGATAGTGTCTAAATAGATGGGTGTTGTTGGTTTTGTGGGTTTTGGGTTGTAGTTTTGTGTTATTAACGAATTAGTGTATGCTGCGTAGCCTTTTGCTACGTGGCGATAAACCATAAAAATAGTAGAAATTATGAGAGAAGAAAATAAGCAACAAAACACGGAGGCTATGCAGTATGACACTGTGTTAGCAACTGGGCGACCTGAAAAAATTAGAATAGCGTGGAATAGAGGTAAGCGTAAGCCTGTTGAAGATGATTGTGGCTTATTGTGGTGTAATTGCAAGTATCCAAAACTAACAAGCAATGCAGGAGGACGTGGGCAGGCTTACTGTTTATTGTGCCATACTCCGTGGTATCATTAGCCTTGTTGCTAACGAAGTTATATATTCACATAAAATCTTAAACGATGGGATTTCAACACATTAACTATTCAGATATTGCACAAATACGCAATATAATAAATGATAACCCGCTAAATAAATAGAAATGGAAAAACCAAAACTAGCTATTGATAATATAAGACATAAAGCAGCAGTAATAAGATATTTTAGCAAAGCTGATTGCAAGCATCCACGAAACAAAAGAGTGTACATAGGTGGTAATATGCTTAGATGTACATTGTGTGGTAAAGAGTTTAAATAGATTGTATTAAATATAACGAATGCACGTAAACAACTAAATAAATAGAGATGGATAAATTTGAAAAAAGAAAACAGGCAGCTGTATGGTTGAATACATTAGGATATGACATTGAATTTGATAAAGATGGCTTTTGGATGGAGGAATATAGCTTTACCGAGCATAAAACAAAGGACGTAATTGATTTGATGATTTCATGGTCTGATCATAATCAGAAAAAAGCTGAAATAACACGAAGCATTATTGATACGGCTTTCGCTATCACTAAATCATTCGACAAACAATGGGTCCCAACAATGAATATTAAATGGATTGAAACCGATAAATATATACCTGAACTTGACAGCTTCGAAAGAATATTGAATCAAAAATTTATTGATAAAGATGGTAATGAGGAATGGTTTGAAGTTGAATGCGAATAATTTAATATATGCAAATATCAATACAAAAGATAGGCCTATTCTTCTACATCGTTATTAATGGTAATGTTTATAATAAAGTGTTCCCGGAGTACGACAGCGCGATAATAAGCGAAGAATACAGGCATTTTAAAGAGTTAGTTGATGGTATTAATTTAAATAAACAACATGAAAAACATTAAAGAGAAGAGCCAGTTAATAGGATTAGGGTTTAAGATGCGTTATAACATGATAAAGCTGTTATTTCACCAATTAGGGGAGAATAGGCGCAGTTGGATTCAGAATCAAAGGGAATCATTCACCCGTAACAAGATGATTAAAATATGGCATGATAAGCCTAATTCGGGGACTAATGGAAAGAGGTTTAAACTATTCAATACTATCATGAACCAAACTGAAGATGAGACATACAACATGCTTAGTTCATGCACTGATAAAGAGATAAATAAAATGTATAAATCAACATTTGGTAAAACTAAATAACATGACAGGGGAGAAAACAATACAGTATAAGGCTGAAGATATGTTTATAAAGAAACTTCACAAGCGTAATTACGTGATGAGAAGAATAAGCAGATACAAAACTAATTATCCAGACCCTAACTTTCACGGAATGTCGGCTGCATTATGCGGTGTTCTGGGGAAAACAGAGTCGTTTAAGGCTTTTAAAGAGCGTTGGATTAAACAAAAAGTAAATGAAGGAAGAGATAATTAAAACATTTGATAGTACAGAAGAGAGTATTAATTTATTATTAGAATATTATGGAAGATGCAATTAATGTGGTTCACGAGTGCGATTTTTTATACGATACGCCGCACGTAGATAATATATGTTTCCCTATTGATGAATTGTTAAAAGAAATAAATTTAGCAAAATCAAAAGGTGCTAAAAGATTTCATATTGCTCATATCGAAGGTATTGTAGAAAATACAGTATTAGGTAGTTCTAAAGTAAGTGCTCGAATGTCTTTTCAATTTGAAAAATATGATAAAACTAAATTAGAATATAAGAAAAAAACACTTCAAAATAAAATAGGTGAGATTGATAAATTGTTAAAAGAATAGTATTATGGATAAATTAGATAAATTAAAAGCAGATAGAGATAAATTACAGACTGATATTAAAGAATTACTGGATAAATTTATAGAACAAAATCCAGACGTTAGAGATGTTGATATTTCATGCGTTAAAGAGATTTATTTACTACAGTCTCCATTTGTAATTACTACTAAGGTAGATTTTACCTTATAAAAAAGAGGGCTAATTGCCCTCTCCTTCTTTCTTTCCTTTCGGTTTGTTCTTTGCGTAGACCTTAAAATCATCTTTCAAAGCCTTTATCCTTTCCTTGTAAACCATCTCTTTGTACGGCTTTTGACCTTCCAGGAATTTTATAAACTCCTTTTCACTCACGTCCATACCGTGAATATTAATAACCTTACCGGATGGTAGTTTTAGATTATTAACCATTACGAGATAATTACAGTTGCTGGTTCACGTGCTTCATAACCCTTAGTAACCATAGTGTCAGAAGGAACCAAATCAAATGTGTATGTACCTGTAGTTAATGCAGTAGAGAATGAGAATAAATATACTCCTTCGCCCTCATCTGCAATAGTTGTAACTGTTTGCACTGCTCCGGTCGCTGCATCTTTCACGATAAAATCTTCTCCTACTGTCTCTGATAATCCATTTACTTTAATTCCAGAATGCCACACCTCAGCTTCAATTCTTACTGCTGATCCTGTGGATACTCCTGTTTCAGCTAAATAAACATCAGTTAACCCCTCTAATGACAATGGATTGAAATTAGCCTCTCTAGTGTCCAAAACAGCTGGCTTATCCTGCCATTTACCAGAATCAGCAAACACCATTGTAACAGTTGTAATAGTTCCTTCAGTACCGTTATTAATCTGAAGCTTATCTACAATAAACTGCTCTAGGTTTTGTGCATCAAAAGTAACACCGTCTTTTGTAGTTCCCTGAATCCTGTTATTCTGATCAATAAAATAAACTGAAACATCCTGAAGGTTATGAGATCTTAAAGCCTCGTGTTTATAACGTCCAGATGAATGCTGCATTTTAAATCTAATCTTTCCTTCTCTTACAAAAATAGTACTTGTTGTACCTTCTTGTAATACCAGTTCTTCACTTTCATCTTCGAAATTGAATACGGGAGGGAAAGGATAGATTCTGTCAGCTTTTTCAGCTTGAATAGCTGCTTCCCATGTCGACGCCTGCAATGCTTCTTGCAAAGTGGCTATAGAATAATTGTAAGGACAAATAATATAGCCAGCGATAGTCGAAATATCAGGGCATAGTTTATTTAATCCTGTGTTTTTGGTGAACTTGTCGCAGTCCACTGTATAGCTTTGTGACATAATTTTTAGTATTTACACCTATTTTCTACAACAGGCAGTTCAACATTATTTAATTCAATAGCATCTAAATAATCATTAGCAATATTACTTTCATTCTTATTAGCCGCTGAAGTCCCCCAATACAATCTATCTATCTTTGTGTGATTAATTGTGCGTGGGTCTCTCAATAGAAAACTTCTATTTGCATATAGCTTATTCAGGAAGTCATAATAAAGCGGATAAAGAACATCCCTGAAATTACGGTCGTATCTATCATCTGCTGTTATTTCTGGCCTTGTTAAATTAGCTATGATAAAAGTTGGCGATGGCGTAGCGTATAACGCTAAATCATCACCTATAGGCTCTTCAAAATCTTGGAATAATGCGATTAATGGATATTTTTGGTAAGAATAAACACCTTTATTTTGCTTGTTCAGCCTATTTACTATTTCTAATGGGTGGCCGTGCATATAATAAGGCGCTTTAGCTTTCCATATTTTTCCGGTGAAATCTTTTCCAGTAACAGCACTTATAGTATAATTAGTGTCAGATACAGAACTAACTTGATAATCAACATCATCAATAGTAATATAATCGAAGTCTTTCAACCCGTTTTTACTATCAATAACATAAACACCTGGCGAAGTTTCAACGCTCGTAGTAATAGTATCAGTTTCGCGCATTGAATCTATAACCTCTCCAATGATATCTACTAATATAACATTATCGTACTCTCTAGATGCCATAAATATTTATTGTATCTGTTAGGGTATCAAATGGAGCGTAATTAGGATAAACAGCCAATCCACTTTCTAAGAATAAAGCAAGTATTTCGTTTTGCTCAACCATGTTATTCCATAACGTTACTAGTCTTCGCGTTGGGTCTGTTCTGTTTGAGTTTTCAGAATCACTTGTTACAGTTCCTATGCCAGTAAATAAAGTATTATTATTCCTAATGAAGTGCCACATAACATAAAATGCAATGGCTGATTCTTTTATAGCATTATTAAAGCCTAACCATTCGTATTTTCTACCATGTGCCTCGAATTTTGCACCATTAAGTAAGTCCAACCATTTCTGATCAGTAGAGCCACCCCCGATAGCTGTTATAAATTCATCTGCTAGATCAACACCAAGCACACTATACAAATACTCAGGCTCATACTTTTCAATATGGTCATTTAAATCCTGCAAAACCTCTTCTTTAAGATTTGGAATTGCTGTAAGGCGCTTTTGAAAATATGTATGATCTATCAAATTCATTATTTATCAGCTTTTGGTTTTGGGCCTCTTTTCTTTGGCTTTGGATCGTTTTCTAAAGGAGAGCTTTCGCCCTCCTTATTATCATCTTTTAAGGACATTTCAAGGCCGTATTTCTTAGCTACAAGTCTATTATTTGTAACTATCGTTTCAAGCCTCTTTGCATCCCCTGTGATTGTTAATACAGCCATTATACAGCAATTGCAGCTTTAGCAGTAGTGAAATCACCAACAACAAACATATACTTATTGTAAATCGGGAATAACACCTCTTCTTGAATAATTGCAACAACTGAATTAGTCAATTTCTCCTGTGTTGATTCAGAGAACTCTAAAGTAAGCTCTGTAAATTGACCAAGAGCAGCAGCCATAGCCCAATCACCGACAGCAAATTTACCAGCAGGCATAGCGGTAGTCTCAACGACTGGCACCCCCGAGATAGTAAGTACACCATTCTCTAATCTATTTACGTCGATATAATGCTCGTCATTACCTTTAAGAGTCTCGATCAAAGTAGCGTCTACAGGATTCAATACAATACCGTTGGCTGAATACTCCTGTTGTGTAACAAGCGTTTTAGCTACTTTTAAAACATCAATCTGCTGAGCTGCGGCAATAGAATCCTTGAAAGGACTATTAACTGTAAATGTCCATGCGGCAGTTGTACCAGCGGCATAAGCTACATCAATAACGATTTGAGTAGGACTAATTACAATAGCTTTATGAGCTGCATTATAAACTGCTTCTGGTGCATTTGCGATTGTGATAGTATCGCCATTGTTGATTAACTGATTAGCTGCGAAAGTAACTAAAGACTTTGCACCGCTATCATAAGAAGCTACGGAGGCAACAGATCCAGCGGCTCCAGTAATTGAAGCATTTACAATAGAAGCAAAATCTTGCGCTACCTTGAAAATACCTGTTACATTATTGCCCTGACCATCACCCCACAATAACTGAAAATCTTCATAATACTTTACCTGAGCTGGTAAACGCTGCATCAAATGATTCATCACAAATGAAGCAGAACGTAACATACGCTTAGAGATTGGAACCTGAGTACCGATTCTTTTGGCATCAACAACGGCTTCGCGAACTTTAAAAGAAGATTCCGCCAACTCACCGTTTTCAGTATTTACACCCACTTGTCTATCCCAGTCATAAACCTCAGTAAATGCCAAGTAAGGCAAATCTGCTGGCATAACTGTCAATAAATCGCGGATATTTAAACGCATTACCTCTGGATGATCAACAACGCGAGAATCACGAGTGGTAATATGCACACGACTAGTTCCGGTATAATCATCCGTAATAGATACAGCCTTTAAATTAAAGGATGCTTTCTTCTTACCGTTAGAATCAACGAAGTTTTTGAAATCTTCTGTTTCCAGGATCTCTTTTAATTCAGCTCTGAAAGTTTTGCCTTGTTCTCCGGAGATGCCGTTATCTTTCATCTTCAGTAACTCTGCGCCTTGATCCTGGATTGATTTTTCCAATTTATCAAGTGAATCCTTGAATGATTCGAATTTCTCAGCGTCAAACTTCTCTAATTTAACTGCGATATCGTTAAATTTCTTCTTAGCTTCTTCGTCAGTCAATAAACCCTTACGACTATCGTCTGCCAATTGCTTTAATTCTGTTTTGAACTCAGCTAATTGAGCCCTATTTTGCTCCTTT
>Ga0193964_1000247_pt1 | contig 26544 bp, 37 predicted proteins | sample FB_7_MG_FD_140323 | JGI IMG/M metagenome (GOLD analysis project Ga0193964, IMG submission 140323) | Microbial mat bacterial communities from the Broadkill River, Lewes, Delaware, United States - FB_7_MG | ecosystem: Environmental > Aquatic > Freshwater > River > Microbial mats | place: USA... | reverse complement strand
CATTGAGTCTGAAGCTGTATGGTTTATTATTTAGTAAATGGACTTCATATCCACTATTTATATCATTTTTTGATATAGAAAACTTGATACATATATTAGTATCAATAGTGCTATATTTACAATCTTTACATCCAAATATTTTCCAATTTTCATATCTCTTTATTTTGTGTGCTTGTTTTGGCACATATACAAATTTATTTAGAATAATCTTTGATATATGATTCATAATATCTATTTCATCATCTCTTAATTGATTTTGTCTATTGAATTTATGTAGATATTTGGTTAGTGTATTTGCTGATACTTCACACTCTTTGGCTAGTTCATTTTTGCTCTGTGGTAATCTCTCTACATTTTCAGCTAAAGATGAAAATGCGTTATACTTTAGCTTGGTCATTATCTATCTCCTATTAATATATGATGGATTCGTGTTAGTTGCTCCAGTTCTTCTTGTGTTTTGTTCATTTTGTTTCCTCTAAAAAAAGCTTTTAATTTTCGTCGGCGAAAAAATCAGCTTTCTCTTTATCTTTATTCAAGATAACTTTATATGGTTGGCTTCCTAGTTTTTTCTCTCTAGCGAGTCTATCTAAGACACTTGTTTTGTAGAGGTTTTTGCTAGAGCCACCATCACCTTTGATGATACCACCTGCTTCCTCGATAATCTTTCTTTTATTAAAAAGAGTCTTTGCAGATATTTTGTATCTATTAATCACCTGATTTGTCTCTATAATCATAGTTTGCCTTTTGTCTATGTGTTAAAGAAAAACCTCCTTAACCTTTCTCTATTTAATATCATCTTGATATAATTACCTTGTAATTGTTGGTAATTGTTGGTAAATAGATGAGGCATTATATACATTTTTGTACATAATGTCAAGTACATAATGTATATTTTGGAGATTTTTATAATAAATGGAATGGTTTGATAGATTAAAAGAAGTAAGACTGAATAATAAAAAAACTCAACAGGATTTAGCTATTGTGTTAAAAAAAGATGTTACTCGGATTAGTCGTTATGAAAAAGGAAATGGTGCTAAGAATATGCCTTTCTTTATGAAAGATGGACTTTTAAAAATTTTTACTATTGACGAAATTTCATATATAGAAAATGGAGAAGAGAAACCTATTTTGTCTCAAAACGGTAAAAAAAATAATCAGATAGTAGGAAATGGTAATAGTATAGGCTCTTGTACTACTAAAGCCAACAAGGTCATCACTGAGTGTTTACCTGCTGATATATTGAATGTGGTGGAGATGATGGAAGAGATGGACAAAGCCAAACGCAGAAAGGTTTTGCGTTGTGTTTTGGATATTGAAAATGAATAGAAAGGAAAAAATATGACTTATAGTAATTTTAGTTATGAAACACAAGGTAATGTAATAGAAGAATTGTTTAGCTCTTTAAGCAAGAGTATGAAAAATGCTTTTAGTGCATATAAAAAAGAATTGTTACTTGAGAGTATTCAGACAAAGACTTTTAAACTATTGCAACCTATTGATAGGGCAACTTCGGAGCTTAAATCTTTTAGAGATATGATTGCTTTGTATTATATCAATGATATAGAAGTAGATAGCAAGGTATTGAATATATTTTATGATGATTTGGAAGAGAGTAAGGATAAGGTGGAATGTCTCTTGGATGAAGAGGCGTTTACTAAATTGTCTCCTGTGATAGGGGATAGGCTTCATATTGCGTTGGAAGAGCTGTATGTGGAGCTTGTGAATATATCGTTTGATATATCTTTGAAGATAGGGGAGTCTTGTATTGGAAGTGAAAGCAACTATCATTTTCTTGAAGAAGCTTGATGCTTTGATTGCTAAGGGGATACTCTCTTCTGCTCAGTATAGGCATTTGAGGTGTATTTATAAAAAAGAACCTTTGCACCACAAGATACGACCTCATAAGATACAATGCAACAAACATGATACGATTGTCTCTTTGTCTATTCCCAATACTCAAATTAGGCTATTGGTTTTGATTTTGTGCAAACCCAAAAAAGCTATCTTTGTGTGGATTGGAAAGCATAGAGAATATGAGACCATCATCAAAGATAAGCGAAATTGTAAAAAGATAACTTTCAACTGCGACAAAAGCCAAACTGAAAATATCGTTTCGGCTTGATATGGCTCTTGAGTCGTATTAGATACTAGAGGGTGGTGTATGTAATACTTGTGGTTGTTCTTGATTGAGTGACGCTCTAATAGAGAGTGATTCTGTGTATTCTCTTGCTTCTATGGTCTCTATAAATTCTACATCTCCTTTGTGTTTGAGTACCTCTTCTTTGATTTGCTGTAAAGAGACATTGAAAAATTCTTTTCTATTATTTACCAAATTTACTCTATTTTGGTTAAAAATATTATGCAAGTTTTTTTCCATACCTGGAGCATCTTCACTATAAATCATTGCATGAACATCAAATAGAAAGGGTACAGAAGCATCTCCTAGCTCTTTGACCCTGTCTAGTGGTTCTAATCGTCTTGTCATTCCTATCTTGTATATATTCTCACCAAAAGAGCCAATATTTGAGATGATATATACATGTCCTGCTCTTGTTTGTTGTGCCATAGATTTGGCTCTTTCATTTTTCTTGTGGGCTTCTATTAGGTCTATTTGGAGTTGTGCTATTTGTGATTGTAGTATTGATAGTTTCTCTCCAGTGGCTTTTTCTGCATCAAGTTTGGCTTTGGCGAGTAGCTTGGCATATTTATCTTCTTCTTTTTCGGCTTTTTCTATTTCTTGGATGAGTTGGGCTTCTTCACGCATTTGTTGGCGTATTTGGGCTTGTTCTTCTTTTTCATCTTGTTGTTTTTCTCTGTATTCATGGGTAAGGATAAGCTCATCTATTTTTAAACTGAGGTAGTCGTAGTTAATACTAACATTTTGATTTTCTACAAGCTTATTGATAGTATCATACATTTTTCTCATACGGTTTTCAGACGAGTCTAAATTACTCCATTTGACTTTTGAGATAATTACATCACACTCATTATTAAAGGCTCTAGCTACAAGCTTGATTGTTTTATTAATCATCGCTTTACCTTTGGTTTTACTGCCATCTACTGTCCATTCTTGACTGGCTGTAATTGCTGTTTTGTTTGACATCAAAACTTTTTGTTTATCTCTATTTTTGGTAATTTCGCGTTTGTACTTTTCGGAGTCATCTAGTGCAAAGCGAGGTTTATAAAAGCCTAATTCTGTAAGAGCTAAGTCTTCTTCATAGAGAGAGAGTTGTTTTGTTAAATCATCATAGATAGCTCTCTTCTCTGAATAAGACTTTTTGATTTCTCTAATATCTTTTTTTATTTTAGATAAACTTTCTTTCTTCTTCTCTACCTCTACTTCAATATCTAGTATAGGTTCATATTTTAGTTTGAACTCTTCAGACTCTTTTTCTAGTTTTTTGTATTTTGTTTTACTCTTTATAAGTAAGTAGCCTAGTATGAGGGTAAGTATAGGGATGAGTAGTATTAGTATTTCCATCTTTAGTCCTTTTTATTTAATATTTTTATATAAGTGTCAAACTCTTCTATCCATAGTTGAATATTATCACAGTTTCAGTGTTTTTGATATTCTAGGTAGTTATGATTATTTGTTTGGCAATCATCCCAATAATCCATAAAAGCTACTGCTTTATCTCTTTCTCCTTTAGCTTTTAATTCTTTTACATAACTAGATGGGTATATTCCAACTAACATATTTTTTCCTTTAAAATTAATTTTTCAATAAAATACTTGACATTTATATACAACTTTGTCTATAATGCTCTTCAAGTTTTTATAACATTTTGTAACAGAAGGAACTTTATGACTCAAAATATCATCTATATTTTAGCTAAGAGACAAAATATGCCTATTTATAGACGATTTAAAAAAGCCAAAAAGTCTGGTAATCAAAAAGTTTTAGAAAATTTATCTAAAACCCATCTTTTTAAGTTGAGACTCTATTTTGGAGATTTCACTATTAAAAGCTTTGGCATTAAATATTGCTTTGCAACTGGTACATTTGTATCTATTGCTCTTTAATGTTTTTATGGTTAGTGATTGATTTTTATTACACTCTGGACAGGTTATATCTAGCTTGGTATTGTCTAATATGCTCATTTTGTTCAGTTCCTTTCGGGGGATTGATAGAGTGAGTACCTTTTTTTAGTTTTCGACGACGAAAAAGGCACTCTTACACATACGGTGCATAGCTATTTTATCTAAAAGTAGTTTATGCTTATCTTTTGGTCTGCTTTTGTAGGTGATTTAGGTTTGAATTGAAACTCCTTTCCTCTTATCATCTATTCATCTACAAAAGCAGACATTAAAAGGAGTTTCAAATGAACAAACCAGTTACTATTTATAATGCCTTTATCAAGGCTGTAGATGGCTTTAATATGCGTCAAAATACTTGTCGTAGATATTTAGCTGATTTACTAGGCTATAGAGGTGATAATGCTTCTATACAGTTTTCCAATGCTCTCAATCCAAACAATGAATCCAAAATGCTTAATCACGCAAAAGAAGAGATACTCCTTCATGCTCTTGATGATATAGCAGTAAAAGAATATTTCACTGAGAGAATGAGAGCTTTTGGATTGCGTCCTGTATCTATTTGTCCTGTTACTATTACTGCAGTCAGCTTTCACGAAGCCATTGATAATGCGATGATAGAGGGTGATGAGGCTTTCAAAGTGACAAAGAGAGCTTTGAAGGATAAAGTATTAACAAGTGATGAGCTAAGAGACATTATAAAAGAGAGTAGAGAAGCCTCTGTTAAGTATCAAGAGATTGTCGATATGGCAGAAGTCAAGCTTGGTGAACAAGATGATAAGTAATGAACATAGTACACTATTTAATTTAAAGTTTGATTGTAGCTTTGATGAAGCTATCAAAGATTTGAAATCTATACACAATCGTAGAATGTTAAACTCTTCACATAATTATCATGTACTTTATGCTCTCTGGCGTGGAGATGTGATAGATGACTATAATAATAAGCCAACAGACGCTGAGGGAAGAGCTATACACAATATCAAGACTCGTATATCAGACTTAGTTAATAAATATCAAATCAAGGTTGAGAGACGATTAGTAGATGAATCAAATCATAAAGAGTATTGGATAGATAGAGGAGTTAGTGATGAGTAATCAACATAGTACACTATTTAATTTAAATGTTGAGAGAGCATTACTATCTTCTATAATATTTGACCCTAAAGCTTTTGGAGATATTTCACTTAAAATTGAGAGTGAAGTTTTCTTTTATCCTTTTCATAGACAATTATTTGAAGCTTTTCTCACTCTTGAGAGAGAAGAGAAACCTTTTGATGATGACTTTATAGAGATTGAGATGAAGAAACATGGTAAGTTTGATACAGAAGACTTACTTACTGTTATGTCTGCTAATCCTATTACTAATACAGCTCCTTACATAAGCCAACTACTAGAACTATCTAACAAACGAAAACTACAGATGCTTGGTGCAAATATCCAAAACGCTACTAATGCACTTGATAAGACTCCTGATGATATTTTGGCTACTATACAAGAGAGTTTGGAGGATATAGAGGGTGACTCCTTTGAGCTTGATTTGAAAGATGGTACTCAATTAAGCAAAGAGAAGCCTTTATTTTCTTGTAAAGAGTGGCTTCCTATACCTCTATTTGGATTAACTCTTATCTCTGCTGATGGTGGTGTGGGTAAGACTTGGATAGCGTTACAATTGGCTATTAGGTATGTTGTTGAACACAAATATCAAAAGAAGGCTTTTTTGTGGCTTAGTGAAGACCCTGAGGGAGTTATAGATTATAGGCTAAAACAAGTTGTAGAGTTTTTGGGATACTCTAAAGACTATAGCAAGATAGTACACTGTATATATTTCACAACCAAAGAACCTCCATCACTTGTAGTCAAAAAAAGCTTTAAGACATCAGAGGTAAGTCCTATCTTTTATAAGATGAAGAAACAACTCAAAGATTTTGGATTGATTGTACTTGACCCATTGAGTGATTTTATGGGAGCTGATGAGAATGACAACTCTGAGGCTTCTACATTTATGAAGCCATTTAAACGATGGTCTGCTGAAGAGGGCAAGAGTATCATCTTTTTGCATCATCATACTAAAGGTGATGGCAAGAGTGCAGGAGTGTTTAGAGGGGCTACTACTATTCGGACATCTATGAGAATAGCGTATGAGATGGACTTTATCCGAGATATAAAAGGCAATAGGCTAGAAAGTAATCAAGAGATGAGAAATATCAAGCTCACGAAAGATAATTGGGGTGGTGGTACTTATTTGAAAGTAGGGATAGGTAGTAAGTTTCAGAGACAAATCGTGCCAAAGAGTCCTGCGTTTGAAATATTTTATGAAGAAGCTAATACAAAAGTGGAGATGCCTAGAATATGAATATAACTAAAAATGGACTTTATGATACATATCCTATCTATTTTGTGCAGGAGCTAAAGAGAGTAGGTAGGAGAGATATGGCTATTGCGTTCCTTGACTACTGGGACGATTATAGGAGTGATAATCTACAAGCTAATGCTTATTATGCTAAGTGTTGGCATAACTCGTATAAGAGTAGAGGCAAAGAGACTATAGGACTGTCAAGGACTACAGCAGGGAATTGGATAGAAGAGTTCAATGGAGTCATAGCGAACTTTGAAGCGTCTTGGGAGTTATTTGAGGGTAGTGTGAAATCAACAGTAAATAAAAGTGTTGAAAAATCAATTGGACAACAATCAGACATCAATGAGACAAAAGAAGAGGATATAAAGCCCAAAGAAGCGACTAATAAGAGACCAAAGGTTTACAACAAAAAAACATCAATTGGACTAAAAGATAAAACAAATAACAATACTAAAAAGTACCTTTTTGAAGATGAGGATTTGGCTATTAGTAAAGTGTTATATGAATATATTAAAAAAGAGTTACCTAAGTTTAAAGAGCCAAATTGGAATAAATGGTCTAGTATCTGCTACAAGATGAGAGTAGAAGATGATAGGAGCATAGTAGAGATAACTAACATGATTAAATTTATATTTACAAATGATAATGACTACGATGTATGGGATGGCTCTTTTTATAAATCATTAGTATTAGATATGAACTCACTTCGCAACAACTATAACAAGATGTCTATACAGATTAAAACAGCATTTGAGAGGTTGCAGAATGGATAGAATATATGAAGATGTTAAGAGAGAAGGATTAGGGATGGAGAATGTAGTATCTGCAATGATGGATGGACTTATAGTAGGAAGTGAGTTAGCAAAGCTTTTTGGATTACATACTAGCTATTTTGCTCATGTGAGAGATAGTGAGAGCTTAAATAAAAATATCAATATATTAAAGTTTAAGCATGTGATATTAGTAGAAGTACCTATGGAAGCCAAAGAGTATATTAGAGACTACACAGCAACAGCTCTTAGTATAGGAGATGATGAGACTCCTTATGAGTATATACTAAATATTACCAATAAAACTAAAATAGGATTTTGGAAATGAAACGGCTTTGTGCTATACATGGACTATGGGAAAAGAAAACATCTATTTCAAAATGTCCTAAATGTAATAAACTCTATAATAAGAATTATGATAAAAACTATAGAAATAAAGAAGTAACTAAATTTTACAATAGTTCTATATGGAAGAAGATAAGAAAGAGAGTATTGATGTCTGAACCAATATGCAGACAATGTACTCAAAGTATTAGTTCTCATATTGACCATATTATTCCTATTAAAAAAGGTGGATGCAAAACTTGTTTAGACAATCTTCAAGCACTTTGTAACTCTTGTCATTCATATAAAACGAGTAAAGAAGATATTTTACATAGACCTTATTGGTTACCTACTCCCAAAATACCTGTATTGATTATTTCAGGACCAAGTGGCTCAGGTAAATCTTTTTTATCAAATGAGTTATCAAATGATAGAATATTAGTTATTGATTTAGATGTCATAAAATCAAAGCTTTTAGGTAGAGATATATATTGTTGGAGTGAGTCAGATGGATTAGAAAATGCTTTATTGGAGAGAAATAGACTTTTAGCTTCATTATCTGCTCCAAATATATCAAAAGAATTTGATTCAGCTATCTTTATAATATCAGCACCTAATGGAGAGACAAGAGAGTGGTGGAGTAAAAAGTTAAATTCAAATGTGATTTTATTATTAATACCAAAAAAAATATGCAAAAATAGAATAGAGAATGATGAGAGACGAAAAGATAAACTAGAATATTTTAACAATATTATTGATAAATGGTTTATGACATATACTAAAAATAATATAGATTATATTATTGATAGTGAGGGAGGGGGGGATATATCTCTACAGACCTTAACATCTAAGACCACCCCCCAACACAAATCTTTAGACAAACTCATTTAGGGGGGTAGGTATGGAAACTGTAACAGATATAACAGATGAAACTTGGAAAATTATACGATATGAGTATGAATCTACCAAAATTTCAATGAAAGATTTGGCTAATAAATATAAAACTTATCCAATGAAAATATCTCGTATGAGTAAATCTGAGGGGTGGAAAAAATATAAACCTACCTCTACATCAATACAACCTTCTCAAACAACACCTACTACACATGTATCAATAGCTAATAATCCACTTGAAATATTAGGAGCAATAGCAACTAGAAAAGTAAAAGAGCTAATAGAGGAACTAGGAGATGCTTACTCTCCTGTTGATGAGCCTCTTTTAATCTCTTATGCAGAGAGCTATGAGAGGTATCTAAAGTTAGTATTGATAGTAAATAAAGAAGGTGAGGTTATAGAAAGCCCCAAAACTGGTGGTAAATATATGAATCCTAGTTTTTCAGCACTACAAAGTGTAAAAGCTGATATGGCAAAGTTAGGAGATAAATTAGGACTTTCTATAGCTTCACGAAAAAGATTAAAAATACAAATAGGCAAGAAAAAAGAGACAGCTTCACTTTTTGATTTTCTTGATAATCTTGATGATGATGTTGAGATATAGTTTTTTCGTTGACGAAAAAGGAATGGTATGAGCCTTTTTGTAAAACCAACTGGAGCGATAGAAGAAGCTTTAGAGGGGATAACACCTTATTATGAAAAGACTTTTGAGCGTCACCGAAGAGATTTAAAAGAGTTATCAAAAAAGGATTATAGATTTAATAAACAATTAGGTCAAGTTTATGTAAAAATCTTACAAACTTTTAGGCACTATAAAGGTCAAAAAGCTGGAGAGTTATTTGTCTTAGAACCGTGGCAAAAGAAGTGCGTTATGATTTGGGCAGGATGGGAAAAGAAAAAATCTAATGGCATTTGGATAAGACGCTTTGGTGAGTCATTTTGGTTTATTCCAAAAAAGAATGGTAAAACTATTATGGGCAGTGGTTTAGCTATTGTAGATACGATAGTGCGTGGTGAGGAGGGTGGAGAAGTCTATTCTTTTGCTACTGTAGAAGCTCAAGCACGACTTGCATGGGATGGATTTGATGAACTACTTAAAAAACATCAAGAGCTGAAAGATTATAGAGAACTTGCTTACAATAAACTCACATTCACACGAAACAACACTATATTTAAAGCTTTAGGTAGAGATAGTAAGACTCTTGATGGTATAAATGCTTCATTTGGTTTAGCAGATGAGAGACATGCTCACCCAGATAACTCTATTAGAGATAATGTCAAATCTTCTATGGCTTCACGACTACAACCACACATGATGGATATAACTACAGCAGGATTTAATATAGCTAGTCCTTGTTATGATGATTATGAACACGCCAAAAAAGTCGTAGATGGGACAGTAGAAGATAATGACTTATTCGTTTTTATTGCAGAAGCTCCCAAAAAGCCTGATGGCGAAGAGTTTGCTGATTGGTTCTTTACAGAAGCAGTTTGGAAGATGGCAAACCCAAATTATGATGTGTCTGTAGATAGAGATTTTTTAGTTCAAGAAGCAAAGAGAGCAAAAGAGCGACCTGAAAAACTTAATGCCTTTTTAGTAAAACATCTAAATATTTGGTCAAGTGCAAAAGAGAGTTATTTACCTTTAGATAAATGGAATGAGTGTAAAGGTGAGGTTGATACTACAGGTATTTTTGTCGGAGGACTTGACCTCTCTTTAACTGATGATTTTTCATCTTTTGCCAAGGTCTATAGACATGGAGATACTTATCATGTCAAAATGAAATACTATGTACCTATGCAAGATTTACTTGAGAGAGGAAGAGAGCTAAAAGTACCTTTACATAGTTGGGTATCACAAGGATATGTCACAGCTACACGAGGAGCAACTATAAATTATATGTATATCTATGAAGATATAGCCAAAGATATTGAGAATATGGAAGCCCTTTGTTATGATGTTTATAAAGCAAAAAAGCTTATCAAATTAATAGCAGAGCCTATAGATACAGATTTGATGTTAGAGTTTGGTGAAGATTTGGACTATGATGATATAGAAAGATACAAAAGCACTTATGACTCTTGTATCCCTATTACCCAAGGCTACAAAGACCTTTCAGAACCTACCATTACTCTTTTAAATCTTATCAAAGAGGGTAAAATCGTGCATGATGGTGACCCTGTATTGCGTTGGATGGTAAGTAATATGGTAGTAGAACACAATAAACAAAACAATGTCATCCCTGATAAATCACATCCTCTTCGCAAAATAGATGGTGTTGCCTCTATAATAAATACTTTAGCATACCTCATACATAAAGAAAAAACTGAAGAAACATCTATTTATGATGAAAGAGGGATGAGAATCCTATAAATTTTTAACAAATTATAACTTTTTATATCCACACTCACGATAGTGAGCGTTATCTCGATAATATTCATAATATATAAAATATTAAGAGGGAGGATATGATGATTAGATTATTTGTATTATTTATTATTTACATATTTTTTATTTCTATCTCTCTCGTGAGTGGATATGCTATCTCTCTTATTTATCCTCCTATATCAAATATCATTACAGGTATTTTACTTCTTATATCTTCTGTTAGCATTTTAATTATTTTTGTATTTGATACAGGAGAAAATAATGTCTCTGCTAAATAGATACACAGCACTTTCAAAGCCAATGGTACAGATGGGAAGTGTATTAGGAAGTCTATTTGGTGGTAACTCTCGAAGTGTTACTCCTTCTAATGCTATGTATATCACTACCGTTTTTAGTTGTATAAGGGTTTTGGCTGAGACAGCTTCATCTGTTAGTCTAAATACTTATGAAAAGATAGATAAGGGTAAAAATAAAGCTATCAATCATAATTTATATTATCTTCTTAAACAATCTCCAAATCCTAATATCACATCAGTCACTTGGAGAGAATGGATTGTCATGGATTTAAATCTTCATGGTAATCACTATTCTCAAATAATTAGAGATGGTAGAGGGGATATTGTCTCTATTTATCCTTTAGTATCTACAAAAATGAAAGTTACTCTTACCAAAGAGGGTAAAAAAGAGTACATATATGATACAGGAGCAGGTAAAGTTAATGTTAATCCTTATGAGATACTACATATTATAGGACTTCCATCAGGTGATGGGATTACAGGACTATCTCCAATCTCATATAATAAAAAAGCATTAGAGCTTGGAAGTACAGCAGAAAGTTATGGTAGCCAATTTTTTGATAATGGTGCAAATGCTACAGGAGCTTTTGTAGTCCCTGGTACATTAGAGGATAAACCATTTCAAAGATTAAAAACATCTCTAAATGATGCTTATACAGGGATGCAAAATGCTCATAAACCTATGCTTTTAGAGGGTGGTATGACATTTCAACAATTTTCTCTATCCAATACTGACTCTCAGTTTTTGGAGACACGAAAATATCAAAAAGAAGAGATAGCATCTATTTTTAGAGTACCTATGCACATGATTAATTCACTTGAAAATGCCACTTTCTCTAATATAGAACACCAATCTTTAGAGTTTTTACAATTTACAATGTTGCCGTGGTTTAAACGCATAGAGCAAATGCTCGAATTGTCTCTTTTGGCTAGAGATGAGAGAGATATTTATTCTATTAAATTTAATGTAGATACTCTACTTAGAGGAGATTTTAAGACTAGGACAGAGGGATATAAAACATTAGCATTGATTGGAGCTTTGAATGTAAATGAGATTAGAAAACTTGAAAATATGAATAGTATAGGTAGTGAGGGTGACAAATATTATGTCCAATTGAATATGACCGAAACTACAACAACTAAAGGAGGTAATAAGTGATATTGATAAATGGTGAGATTGGTTGGGATATTACTTTTGCAGAATTCCAAAACGAACTCAATAAAGAGACTGGAGATTTTGAAATCCAAATCGCAAGTGGTGGAGGTTCTGTATTTCAAGGTATCCAAATTTATAACGCTATAAAAGCTTATAACAAAGGGAAAGTAACTACTGTTATTACATCTTTGGCAGCGTCAATGGCTTCTTATATCGCACTAGCAGGAGATACAGTAAAAGCTTATGATAATGCTGTCTATATGATACATAATGCTTCTGTATATGTTAGTGGTGACCATTATGAGCTTCGTAAAAAAGCCAATATTGTTGAGGGACTTAGTGCAGTTTTGGCAAAAAGATATGTTTCTAAAACAGCTAAAACAGACAAAGAAATTAAAAAAATGATGGATGTTGAGACTTATCTATATGGTGATGAGATACTAGCTAATGGATTTGTAGATGAAATCATCAAAGCTGATGAGAGTGGAGATAAATCTCAAGCGTTGGCTTTGGCAAATGAAACTTTTAAATCTTGTTTATCTTCTACTCATACCAGAGTCACCGAACAAGATTTCGAGGGAGTAAAGGCATATCTCAAATCACAAGAGCCAGAAAAGACCAAAGAAGATATTGCAAAAGAGGAGAGTGCAAAAAATGCACTCAAAGTAAATGCTATGAAAGCAAGATTATCACATAAAGAAAAGGAAAATAATGAAAAATAAGATATTAGCAAGAAAATCACTCTTTGATAAGATGAGTGCATATATCACAGCACATCCAACGATGACAGATGAAGATGTAACAGCCTATGAAGCACTTGAAGCTGAATATGATGCTCTTGATAGTGATATTAAGCGTCTTGAAGCTCAAGTAAATAGAGAAAAGTCTCTTTCTATGCCAACTACTACACCATTAGGAAATATGCATACCAATGATACTACAGATATTAAAGCAATAGCTACACCAGAGTATAAAAAAGGCTTTAACGCATATTTGGCAACTGGTGATGTATCTAATTATAGAGCTTCTATGACAGAGGGAGTTGATGCAGATGGTGGATATATTGTACCAGAGTCTTATCAATCTACAGTTGTTGCAAAACTTAATTCTCTAAGTGCTACAAGAAGTATCTCAACAGTCATTGGTACTACTTCAACTACTAATATTCCAACTGAGGGAGAAGCTCCAACTTTTACTTGGATTGATGAAGCAGGAGTGTATGGTGAAACAAAATCAACCTTTGGCAACAAGAAAATTCAAGCACATAAGTTGGGAGGTATTATTAAAGTATCAAGAGAACTTTTACAAGATTCAGGTATAGATTTTGAGAGTTATATGGCAGGACAAATCGCTTTGGGCATTGATAAAGCAGAATCTCCTGCATTTGCTGTGGGGAATGGAATATCTAAACCTTTAGGTTATGCTGTATCTGCGACAGTAGGAGCTTCTTCAACCACAGCAGCCATCGGAGCTGTAACAGCAGATGAAATTATTGATATTTTTTATGATTTAAAATCTGAGTATAGACAAAGAGCAACATGGAGATGTACAGATGCTACGCTAAAAGCCCTTGATAAGTTAAAAGATAGTAACGGTGATTATATACTTGGAACTTTAACTGGTGCAGTTACTCCTGTAATAAAAGGCAGACCTGTCGTTGTTGAAAACAATATGGCAGAGTTAGGTACAGGCAATAAATTTATTGTATTTGGTGATTTCTCTTATTTCCAAATTGCAGATAGAGGAGAGATGACTATACAACGACTTGATGAACTCTATGCAGGTACAGGAATGGTAGGCTTCCAAGTTACAGTTAGAGTTGATGCAAAAACCATCATTGAAGAAGCCTTTAATGCTGGTAAAAACGCATAGGAGTTGAGATGTTAGTTATCTTCCTCCAACAACTATCAGGCGTTGATTCTCATGATATTGGTGACAAAATTGAACTTGATGATGATACAGCAAAGCGTTATATTGATAAAGAGATAGCTAAAGCCAAAAGTACAAAAGAGCATAATGCTCTAATGGCTCGTATTCAAAAGAAAGAAGATAATGAAGCACAAATAGCTATAAAAGTTTTAGCAGTACAAAAAGAGGCAGAACTCAAAAATAGAGCAACTGCACTAATCAAAGAGCTTAAAGAACTTGAACAGATTATACAAAGTATTGATAATAATTTTATAATCTTTGAGGGTGAAAAGATAAAAATACCACTATTTGATTTAAAATCAATATGAGCTAAATAATGAAAAGTATCCTCCTCACTTCGCTACCTATAGTGACTCTAGTAGAAGCCAAAGAATATTTTAGGATTTTTGATGATGATGAAGATAATACTATTAAACTCTCTATTGATACAGCGATAGAGATAGCAGAACAAGTGACAAATAGGACTCTGTCTCTCTCTACTTTTTCGTTGACGAAAAATGATTTTAATTCTATTGTATTGAAAAAAAATCCTTTTGTATCAATTACAAAAATAGAATATACCAATGATTTAGGAGATGTAGTACCTTATCTTGACTTTGAATATGAGACAGATGACTATTTTGATATTTGTACTCTTAGGTTCAATTCTACACCACTTGATTATATTAGTGGAGCAGAAGTCAAGATTGAATATGAAGCAGGATATAGTCCAACTCCTGCACCAATCAAAAGTTTTGTTTTGGCTCATGCTGCCACAATGTTTGAAAATCGTGAAATGTTGGTAGTGGGGACGATAGTAAGCTCTACACCAAAGCAGTTTTACTTTTCATTATTAAACAGTTATAGGATTATACCAGTATGAGAATAGGTAGCTTAAAACATAAAATATCTTTTCACACGATGGAAAAGACACAAGATAGTACAGGTGGAAGTATCTTGACACCTGTAGTGTTTGCAGAGGCTTATGCTTCTATAAATGCTCTATCAGGTTCAGAGAAATATATCTCTCAAAGTATTCATGCGATTTCTTCGCATAAGTTTGTCATTAGATATATTAAAGATATTGATACAAGTATGCAGATACATTTTCGTCAACGAAAATTTGATATTACTTTTATAGCTAATGTAGGAGAGAGAAACAAGACTCTAATAATTACAGCAAAGGAGAAGCTATGAGTATGACAGCAGACTTTCAAGCGATTAGAAACAGGCTTCAAGCTCTTCCTACTCATATTCAAGATAAAGTTGTTGTAGGTGCAACAAGAGCAGGGGCAAAGGTTATAGCAGATGATGCAAAAGCGAGAGTACCTGTACGGACAGGACTACTTAGAAAAAGTATAGCACCAGTGAAGAAGTCAAAGCGTTATACCAAACAAGGTCATGTATCGTATCTAGTAACAGCTCGTAAAAAGACAAAATTTAGAGTAGCAGGGAGGATAGGTAATCAAGCAGTACAGATAAGAGCAACTGGATACGCATTCTATGCCCACATGGTAGAGTTTGGCACTGTCAAGATGCCACCTCGACCTTTTATGCGTCCTGCATTTGAGGGGTCAGCACAAAAATCTATAGATGCGTTCAAAGAGTATGCAACACGCAGAACAGATAGAGAAATAGAAAATTTAAGGAGAATAACATGACAGCACAAGAGATATATGAACATCTCAAAACAGATGTAGTAGCAGTAGAAGAGCGTGTATTTGCACGGTTTATTCCTCAAAATACACCATTTCCTGCTTTGGCATACTCTATCATCACCAATAGAGATTTACCACCTCTAAGTGGAGAGAGAGAAGATGATGATGGAGATGTGACACTTCAAATAGATGTATATAGTGAAAGTGATTCAGAGTGTAGAGCTATTGCAGAAGATGTAGTTGCATCTTTGTATGATTTGCCTACGCCTCCTAAAAATATACAAAGACAAGATGACTTTGATGCAGAGATGTCACTATATCGTGAGATTATCACTTTTGGTATATCACGGTATGAGATGATTCTTATCTATAGTGATGAAGAGATTATCGCACTAAAAGGTAGGGTAATAAAGATAGCAGACTTCTCAGGCAATCCTGCAAGACAAACAACCAAAGTTTATACAAATGATGCAAACATTAAATCTATATATGAGAATGTAGGCATAAAAGTATTAGAGATTAATCCAAAAAATATTAAGGAGATTTAGATGATTACAGGTCAGAACACGACATTAAAAATAAAAGTAAAAGGTGAACCAACTTTCGTAGAGGTGGGTCGGATACAGAGTATAGGAGATATTCCATTTAAGGAGCGTAGTGTTGTCGTCGATGACTGTATGAGTGATGATGATATTGATAAAGTCTTAGGTGCTTTTAGTTTAGGTAATATGGCTATCTCTTACAACTATAACCCTCTTGAACCAGATGGTAATGGTATTATCAAAACAGCACAAGCAGCTACAACTACCGTTAAGCTAGAAGCTCAAATTGAATTAGCAAATAGTTTAGGTGCAAATGGTACTCAAATCAATTTTGAGTGTATTGTGCCAAAATATAATATTGGTGGTATCTCTAAAGATGGACGACTCGTATCAAATACAACACTAGAACTTACAACAAATCCAACTGTTGTAGCAGCAGCGTAAAGGAGCATATAATGGATTTATTTTTAGATACACCAATCAAGATTGAGATAAAGAATGGTGGTAAAACTGTAGAGACACTAAATGTATCTCTACGAGAATATACAAAAGCAGAAAAAGATGCACTTAGATTAGAAGAGAAGGAGTTTATTGGTTTAGTTGAAAAATCTCAAAAACATTTACGAGTTATTGATAAATTAGAAACAAAAATAGAACTCCAAAAAGGTGCTGAAGATTTTAAAGGAGCATTGCTTACCTTTAAAGAGTTGCAAGAAGTCGAAGAGGTAGGAGATGCTCTCTCTAAAGATATAAATGAAAAGGGTGGAGATGATTTCTATGAGCAAAAGGCAAAAGAGAATTTTAACTCATTAGTTTCAGGTGATGGTAAAAATCGTTTAGCTGAAATAGCAGAGTCAAAAGGTTATCAAACGGTAATGCGTCTCTTACGCAAAGAAAAAGAAGAAGTTGAAAAAAAGCCGAGTGGCGAGTAGCATTCGCCCTTAGAGAGAGAGATTTTAAGGAGCTAACATATTTTGAAACTGTGTTAGCAAATGTAGCTAGTAGATGTGATTTTGAGTATAGCTTCTTTGGAGCAGTTGGGTTCACTCGTAGCTCTATCAAAGAAGAGATAGAAGCAATAGGACTATCATATAAAGCTTATAAATATTTGCTTTTATCAGTTGGTAGATTTTTGGCACTATCTGATGAGAAGTGGCAAGATAAAGTAGTAGAAAAAAACATAATGACAGAGGATGCTTTGACACAAAAGCTAATCGCAATATTTGGAGATGGAAAGGGGTAGTTATGGCAAATATCGGTACAGTAGTTATAGAGCTTGATGCAGATGTCGCCAGACTCGTTGATGGAGTTCGACGCTCAACAGATAGGATGACTCGACTTCAAAGAGCTACCCTAGATACTGAAAACACTATCAAAAACTTCATACAAGCATTTGCAGGTATGTATGTAGTGCAACAAGGTATAGATATAGCCAAAGACTCTATGAAGTCTTTTTTGGATACGGCTTCTGAATTTGAACAATATGATAATCGTATGTCTGCTTTTACTACTTCACTAGAAGAGAATAATAGTGAAATGGCAAGAGCAAAAGAATTTGCATTAGATTATAAACGAGAAATAGATAAAACTACAGAAGCATTATTATTAATGAAAAATAATGGTTTAAGAGATTCTACAGAACAATTAAAAATATATACAAATACAGCCATTGGTGGTGGCAAATCTATAGACCAATTTGCTGAGGCGATGGCTGATGCACTAACTGGAGAAAATGAGCGATTAAAAGAGTTTGGAGTAAAAGCCTCAATGGTTGGGGATGAAATATCTTATGCATGGTCTGATAGCAGTGGAAAAGTTCGTAATATTACTATAAAAAATAATAAGGATATTATCGATAGCACCCTCTCTGCAATCTTCAATGAAAAATATGTAGGACAATTAGAAGCTTATGAGGGGTCCTGGGCAGGAACGATACAAGGTATTGATAACAAATGGACTAACTTTAAGCTACAACTTGCTGATGAGGGTTTACTTGATTATGCCAATGCTCTAGCAAATACTTTACAATCAAATTTATCCGAGGCTATCTTTGGCGTTGATGGTGATGCAAAGAGCCTTAATAATACGATTATAGAAGGTGTAGAGTGGTCTATACAGTCTATTGGCTCTTTATATGATGCTTATAATGGTGTTAATCTTGTTTTAGAAATAGTAAAAAATACAGGAATAGAAACATTTTTGGCTATGAATGAATCTATGGATTATTGGGTAGTTGCTTTTATGAATGGCTCTATAAATATACAAAATGCTTGGGGGACATCGGCTACTGCTCTCAAGCAAATTTGGTATGATGTAATCAACTTTTGGGGCAAAGCTTGGACAGATTTTTATGGAGATTGGGCAAAAGGTGTTAATGTAATAGCTAATATGGCAGGATTAGATATAAAGCTAGAGATACCTACATTTACACCTACTGTAGTAGAAGATTATAAAAAGATTGCAAATATTACAGCTATTACATCTAAAGAAACGGCGTATTGGAAAGACCAACTAGCAGGGAGTGATAAAGAGTTAAAGTCTATCTATAAATCTGTAACAAATGAAGATGGAACAAAAAAAGCCAATAAAATTTTATTAGAGCTACACAATAATCTAAAAGCTATAAATAAAACAGAAAAAAGTACAAATAAAGATAAAGATGAAGCAAAAAAGAAGCTCGATGAATTAGGAGCAGGATATGGAGCTTTAGATGATAAAGCGACAAAGTCAGCCAAAAAATCCAAAGCAGGAGCAAAACAGCATAGTAAGGCTCTCAAAGATGCACTAAAATCAGAAGAGGATTATCGTAAAGGTTCTCACGATGCTTACATTACATACTTGGAGCTTACAGGTAGAGAAGAAGAGGCTTCTACTATGAAGCTAGGAGACAAACTCAATGAACTTGGGAAGTACCTTTCACAAGCTCAACTCTCAGAAATATATGATGCAGAAATGGCAAAGATGGAAGTAAAGTCTAAGGGACTAGGAGAAGTACTCCGTGATGCTCTTGATATAAAAAAAGGTGGTTTTTTTGATGAGCTTTTAGGTTCATTTGAAAAAGGATTTGGTAATACTTTTGATGGTGTTATGGATGATTTTAGAGATGGGATAAATCTGAATGCCTCTTTGGCTTCTATGGATTTAGGAGTACAGTTTGCAGATGGACTTAAAGATTCTAATAATGCTATCTTATCTACTGTTGGCTATGCACTAGATTTATTTGGTGGTATGTTATCATCTACTACAGGTAAAGATGAATATGAAAAAAACAGAGGTATAAGAAAAAGCGAATATCAATCTATCTCAAACTCTTTAGCAAACTCTCTAAATAATGTTATGAATCCTCAACTTGATGCTACTTACCAGATGGTTAGTTCTTTGCAAAATATGGAAAATATCTTTGGTACTATTGCTATAGGGATTAGCTCTAGTACAGGGTTTGATTATGCAGGTGGATCTTTTCAACCTACAGCAGATTTTGGATTTGCAGGTTTTTCTTCAAAAACAACAGAGCTTTTAGGTTCTGGTTTGAAGTCCTATTCACAGAGCTTAAAAGATGGTATGGAAAGCTTTGCTGTTAAAGGATATAAAGATATAAAAACATCTTCTAGCTATTTTTGGGGTCTTGTAAAAAGTGTATCTTATGATAGAACTTTTACAGAAGTACCAACAGAACTCAAAGAAAAATTTGGGAATGCTCTTGCAAGTGGGTATGAGACGATTTTGACAGCAGGAACAGCTTTGGGACTATCTACAGGTCGTAAAGTTGCAGTTGATAGTTTTTGGGGGATAATGAAGCAAGAAGAAGGCAATCTAAAAGATGCTTTACTTAATGCAAATATAGATATTGGTTCATTGGACTTCAAAGGTATGTCTAATAAAGAAATATCTGAACTTCTATCTGGTGCATTTGGTGATGCTCTATCTGATGTAGCACAGAATGTTTTACCTGAAGTAAAAGAGTTCCAAAATGTTGGTGAGGGATACTTAGAAACTTTAACTCGTGTAAGTAGTGGATATGAACAGGCTTCTTTTGTTCTTGATAAGATGGATATATCTGTTGTAGATTTTATAGATATTACTAATAAAGCAGGAAATGTAACAGCAGAGACAATTAGAGATAGTCTTGTAGCTTATGAGACTATGGATAGTGGTATAGGTAATATTATATCTAGCTTTATGGGAAGTGCAGAAGAGCTTTTAGGTATATATGACAAGCTACAAGACACACAATCTCTACTTAGAAGTCTATCAAAAGATTATGCTGATGTTACACAATCTATGATTGATGGAGCTGGAGATATAGATACACTTCAAAGTGCATTAGATAGTTATAGAACCAACTTTCTAAGTGCTGATGAGCAGTTCTTTTTACAAAGAAAAGAGTTATCAGAAGAGTTTACATCTCTTAATCTCTCTTTGCCAGAAACTGCTAAAGCATATATGAAACTACTAAATGCTCAAGACTTAACAACAAAATCTGGTCAAGAACTGTATGGCTCTTTGATTGTGCTAAATGATGGAATGAAAACATTTTTAGATGCGAATGAAGAGCGATTGATAACTATAAATGATAAATATGATGCACTCTCAAAAGAGAATGAAGCTAACTTTATCACACAGATTGAAAATTTAATAGAGTTTGAAAATGAAAAGACAAAGATAATACGAGACTCTCAAGATGCTATATTATCATCTTTCTCTTCTCTCAAACAAGAAACTCAAAAGTTTTTAGACTCATTGGCAGGTGGAGCAAAAACCGATGAGATGTCATATAAGTTCTATGCTCAAAGATATAACTCTCTCAAAAGTGAGATGTCAAATTTCGTTGACGAAAATGGCACGGTTAAAACAGGGATAGATTATACAGAGTTTCAAGATACATTTAGCTCTTTACAAACAGTTGCCAACAATCTAAAAGATAGTTCAGCTTTTAATCCTCTTATCGATGTAAATACATCTATAGTATCTGATATGAATAAGTACCTTGATATATTCACAAAAAATGAAGATGTGATGAAAGTTATTATTGCAGGAGATGAGCTTGGATTAGCTAGAGATGAGAAAGTAGGTGATTTAAATACTATACTCGAAGATGTCAAGACTCTATCAGATGCAGGTAATCTCACATCAAATGATATAAACTCATCAATCTTGGAGCTTATGGGAATATCAAGAGAGTTAGACAAAATAACAATTCTTGATGATGAAAGTGGATTAGGTCAAGATGCTACATTTGTCTCTTTAGGTAATGCAATAGTGAGCTTTAATAATAGTATGATAACAAGTAATGAAAATATCAAAAATGCTCTATTAGAGATTACAAATGCTAGTGAGCAGAGCTTAACCTTAGATACACAAAGACAAGATGAGATAGAAAATGCTACACAAGAGCCTCTAAATCTAACAAAATGGGTACGACCAGTATCTGTACCTACTCCTACTGTAGATAATTGGCAGCAAGACTTTGGTAATGGTATCTCCAAAATGGGGCAAATTCAAACGGGGCAAATTAAATATTTTGCAGATGGAGGTATAGTATCTCGTCCTACCCTTGGTATGGTAGCAGAGGCAGGTTACCCTGAAGCGATTATCCCTATGCGAAATGGTCGAGATATTCCTGTAAGTATAAATAATTCAGCTTTAGAAAAAAAGTTTGATGACCTTATCCATATCACTATTCAACAAGCACAAGAGATACAGAAAATGAGAAAAGAGATACAAGACCTAAATGAGAGGAGTGCATAATGCTTATAGCTACTGATGTAGATTACACTATTGTATCTTCTACTATAGAAGATGACACAGCTATAGTATTTGTTCCTAATACAGGTTATGCAGTTGATACGATTGTGCAGGATAAGGGATATAAATATAAATCACTTGATAATATAGCAACCCTAGACCCTGCTTTATCTCCTACAATTTGGTATCCTCTAGGTAGAGTAAATCAAGATAGGATGTTTGATGCATATACTAATACAGAGACTGTAAATAGTGTAGATATAGTATTAGATGCACTTGGTTCGGATGTAGATGCTATTGCCCTCTTTGGTCTCTATGCTTCATCCGTAGAAATAAAAATTGTTAGTAATCTTACATTAGAGATACTATATAGTGTGTATGAAGATTTAGAAGTATTTAATATAACCGATTGGTATGAATATACAAGAGATATAAGAGAGTACAAAAAAGACTTTTTTGTACAGTTGCCAATGATTTTTAATGTAACAATTACAATTACGATTACGAGAAGAGGAAATCTTGTTAAATGTGCACACTTTTTTTTAGGTCAAACTAAAAGTTTAGGTTGCACTCAATGGGGAGCAACTGTATCTCGTCGTTCAAATATAACTAAAGAACGCTCAGTAGATGGACATGTATATCTAGCTCAGGGTATCTCTTGGAAGCGTATGTCAGTTCCTGTGCGTGTACCTACTGATAATATAGATGCAGTAGAAAATCGTTTATCAGAGATAGATGGAATACCTACGCTATTTATAGGAGATGATAGAGAAGATAATTTGAAGTCTATGCTTGTATTTGGTTTTTTTAGAGATTTTGATATTAACATAGGCATCGCTAGAGGTACATATACCTTAGAAATAGAAGGAGTAGGTTAATGATACAAATAACGGTTACAGTTCCTAAGCTAGAGGATTATCCAAAACTAGGTGATACGCATATTGTTTTTAGAGAAAAAGCTGATAAAGCATGGAAAGGGCTTTATAATCTAGCTCCTAGTATCAATACTTTTTCTACTCAAGCAAATGCAATGAGAGAAGAGATAGAAGCAGAGAGAAAGATAATAGAAGCTAAGGCTATTCTTGTAGCTGAAAAAGCCTCTATAGTACAGAACACAACAGTAACGAGTGGAGACGCATATAATATAGGAGCTATTGATGAGATGATGGCTTCTATATATCTGCAAACCTGGGAACTAAAAGCCAATGAAGTTGGCATAAAAATAGAGGGAGTGAATTGATGACAGCGTTACAACGATTTGGAACGAATGGATATAACTTGCTAAAGAGCATGAGAGATTTTTGGTTGGGTGCTAGTGGAGATGTAACAACCGAATGGATAGAGGAAGATGATAGTGTTGCTTCATATACTTTTGGGAATAGAGCTAAGTTTATGTATGACTTGAGTAATACTGTTGCTGGAGAAATGAATAAAACTTTTTATGTCGATTCTTTAAATGGAAATGATATTAATAGTGGTACAACAGCATCTCCTTTTGCAACAATAAAAAAAGCTGTCGACAGCGTACCGAACGGAGCTTATGGTTATATTCTACTAAAAGATGGAGTACATACTTTAACGCAAGATATATTCCTAAATAATAAAAGAATATTGATATATGGAAATAGTACAGATAACTCTCTTGTAACTATTAAACAAGATTATCGTGTTCAAAACTATTTAGGTACAGATTTTGCTTTATCTTACGGTCTATATTTAAGAAGTTCGGACATTAAATTTGCATATTTAAAAATAGAAGGACTTATAAATAATTCAGGCTTATCTGTACACTTTGCAGGAGGACTTATAAAAAGAGATGACACTACACTAAGTGGTAGTTTCAATACTTTTATTTGTAATATTAAAATTGGGGATGAGCCTATTATTATAACTGCATCAGGCTCAACATCGCCTGATGTGAAAATTTATGCAGGAACGGTAGATATGGTGGGTAGTGTAGATAAACCTTTGTTCTTTTTACAGTCAAACTCAGCAAAATTTGATATTCAAGATACCTCATTAGGTACTAAATCAGACAATGCTACACCTATTACGGTGCCTGACTTAATCACAGGTGTAGTCAGAGGTGTGGATGGTGACCCTCTAAATGTGCTATCACACAATCTAATCTAAGGGAGAATTAAATGCAAATAAAATTAGTCGATAAAATATACGACAATGTAACCAAAGAGATAGAGGCTTTATCTTTAGAAGAGTTAAGAGCTGTAGCTATAGACACAATAAATTGGCAAACAGGTATTAGCATCAAAAAAGATTTAGACAATAATCAGGTTTTGTTGTCTGCTTCTAATAGTAAAGCTATAGTGCTTCTAGCAAAAGCACTCGGATTAAAAAATACGGATATATCTACTCTCACTACTAAAGAGCAAACAGCTCTTAATAAAATAGTAGAGTTAGGAGGTACGGATTATACAGACTCAGACATGTTAATAGGGTCTTTACTTAGTACAGATGCTCATATAAAAGCAGGAGCAGAAAAGATAGTTACTCTCACGAATGCTCAAACCAAAGAGGAGATAGTGGAGGTGTTAAATGGATAAAAAACTCTATGAAAAATTCGATAAAGACATAGCAAAGCGTACAAGACTGAAACGGTTATTACTAGCTTTAGACCAATTGGCAAATGTCATTTTTTGGAACGGCAGTCAAGACGAGACAATATCATCTCATATAGGTAGAAAAATTAAAACAAATCAAGCAAATTGGTTTGAGAAAAAACTATGTTGTATCTTGCAAAAGATAGAGTCCAAGCATTGTATTAAGAGTTTAGGAGAATAAATGACCGAACCATTATCATACACAACTATCTTGAAAATTATATGGGCTTTTATTGTCACAACACTTACAATAATAGCTACATATCTTAATATCGATGCAGAAATTTTCGGACTCTACTTTTTGTTATTGTTCATTGATTTATTTACAGGTACGCTATCTGCATTCATCAGAAAAGAACAGATGTTATTAAAGAGATTTACAGCAGGATTTCTTACAAAGCTATTAATGTTTGTACTCCCTATTACAGTCGCTATTGTTTTAAAAATGCAAGGGGATTATGGTGTGGCATTAACAGCTATTATAGTAGTATTATCAGTGTCAGAGGCTATTAGTGTATTCAATAATATACAAAAGGCAAAGGGAAAAAAGACTTTACCTGAATTTGATGAAGTATCTATAATATCAAAGATTTTTAGGGGTTGGATTGAAAAAAACTTAAAGTTAGGAGGTGGAGAATGAAATACATATATGTTGTAGCTGCTACTTTGATAATTATGCTAATTGGATATACAAAATATATTTCAAATGAGTTAGATAATGAAGAGGTGAAAGTTCGAGGGTTAAAAGATGTTGTTGTTGCCAAAACAATAGAAAACAATTTAACATCAATCGCTAGTGAAGCAATTGGTAAACTAAAACAAATAAAAGAGGATGCTAAAAATGAAAAAACTCTACCTACTACCGTGGGTACTCATACTCATATTTTTAAATAGCTGTGCAAATCAAGAGAAACTTTTTGTATCTCCAAAGCTCACAGCTATTAAAGTAGATACTAAAGAGTCTGAAAGTAGAGAGATTACCTACACTATTAAAGAAGATGGGAATGTTACTCTACTTTTGGATGATGCTCGTTTTATCACAAAAAAACTTAATCTATGTAATAAAGATAGACAAAAGCTTACTATAGCAAATAACGCTATGGTGAAGCAGATAAATCTAATAAATAATAGGAAATAGATATGGAAAAGCGTGAGCATAACTTCTCTACAATAGAGGGGACTATAGAGGCTATCATCTTTGAGTGTGCCCAACAAGGACTAAGCCTACATACACAAATGGCTTATGTTTTAGCTACAGTTGAACACGAGACAAATGGTACCTTTAAGCCAGTAGTAGAGGCTTATTGGATGAGTGAGGTATGGAGAAAAGAGAACCTAAAATATTATCCTTATCATGGTAGAGGCTTTGTGCAACTAACATGGAAAAGAAACTATTTTAATTATTCAAAAATATTGAATATTGATATGATTAAAAATCCTGATATAGCACTTCGTCCAAATGTATCTTTATTTATACTTGTACATGGATTTAAAAATGGTATATTTACAGGAAAAACGCTTGAGAGATATATAAATAAAAATAAATGTGATTTCATTAATGCTAGAAGATGTATCAATGGCAGAGATAAAAGAGAACATATAGCCTCTTTAGCAAAGAAATGGTTAAATTTATTAACTTAATCTAAAACTCACTTTTATACACCTAAAGTGTATAAAAAGTGTATAAATATATATCTATAGACTATATAATAGATAAAAGTGCATAACTTATCGTTGTACCTAATCTATCTTCTACTCACATAAAATACAAAATCTCCTTTTTTATCTATAGTTTCTATAGTTACAACCCTAAATAACTCCACTATGAAACTCTATTTTAAATATTTCTT
>Ga0193964_1000246_pt1 | contig 26655 bp, 40 predicted proteins | sample FB_7_MG_FD_140323 | JGI IMG/M metagenome (GOLD analysis project Ga0193964, IMG submission 140323) | Microbial mat bacterial communities from the Broadkill River, Lewes, Delaware, United States - FB_7_MG | ecosystem: Environmental > Aquatic > Freshwater > River > Microbial mats | place: USA... | reverse complement strand
CCGAACATTGGCAAAAGAAAGCCTGACTCTCGTTTATCACTCACTGGATAGGCAAGATAAGGGATATATAAAACAGGAATATCGTGAAGATAAAATTTGACGTGTTTTGCGCAGGCAAAGCCACCAACCGTAACATTGAGATCTGTGGCCTTAAACTTCCACGCTGGAACATCGCCATCGCAGGTGGTAAAGGTACCATTTTTAATCCGATAACTTGCTTCACCAAGCTTACTAATTTCATCGCCGGCGATGTGGAAATTGTAGGCAGTAAAGAAGGCATTCGCATACTGCGCAACACCAACACCAGAGTTAATATTAACATTCATCGACTCGCCAGCAAGAGTGCCATCAGGATCCTCAAGCACAGCATTTCCTGACGCATCGGCATCTCCCGTCAAGGTATTGTAATGGACCTGATCAGCCTGCAATCGGGTTTGATCTTGTTGGAGATCAACCTGCCCCTGTGCTGAATATGTTGAAGTGGCCTTATCAAAATCGAGCTCATCGGCCTGAATAGACACCGGACTATCGCTCTGATCAAAACCACCAGCGCTGACCGAAGTAACCAGAAGGGAAATAAGAAACATCCCCCCAACCACAAGACAATAACCATACTTCATAGCATGCATAATGTTATTCACCTACAGAGATCAAATATTCACGACAGGCTGCCACCAAAAATAACGAACCAGCAACAACAACAATTTCCCCATCTAAACAGTCTTGCCTTGCAGCTTGTACAGCCAAGCTGATCTTACGATAATTTTGCACGGAGCCGCCATTGGCTTCAATATACGCTTGCACAGTAGCAAGAGAATAAGGTTCTTCAACAGGTGGATCAACGCCATAAAATTTTTCAGTCAACGGCAGGATGATATCGAGTATTGCAGGAACATCCTTATCGCTTTTAAACCCACCGATCCACCGGATATGAGCCACACCTTGAGAGCGTAAATAGTCAACCAAAACGCGAGCGCCTGCGACATTATGGGCACCATCAAGAAGTACAGCAGGTTGGGAGCTTGGCCACCACTCAAGTCGCCCGGGCCAACACGCCTGAGTAACCCCTAGACGCACAGATTCAGCCGAAACAGCAAAATCATGAGTGCGAAGAACCTCTAACGCCATCAGGGCTGTAGCGGCATTATCACCCTGATGGTGACCAACTAACTTCGGCTTTAATGCAGACCAAGAATGACAAGGCGTAGTCACCGTTAACTCATCCGCGCACCAGAAGCTGGTAAAATGGTCACCAGCAAGCCACACTTCACTCTGCTCTTTAGCAGCAATATCAATCAACACCTGTAGCACTGTGTCTGGTTGCCGGCCAACAACCACGGGCGTATTGGGTTTGATAATACCACCTTTTTCAGCAGCAATTTCAGAGAGATTTGTCCCCAAGTGCCCAATATGATCATAACTTACGGGTGTGATTACAGAGACGAGGGGTTGCACAACATTTGTTGCATCGAGGCGACCACCCATCCCCACTTCAAGCAAAACAATATCCACCTGGTTGCGGGAGAAATACAGTAAGGCTAATGCAGTGGTAAATTCAAAAAATGTTGCAGGGCATTGTTTATTTTTGTCACGAAGCTCTTTAACAAGATCGGTTAATTCACCGTCGGATATAGGGTTACCGTCAATGGTGATCCGCTCGTTAAATTCATGTAAATGGGGCGAGGTATAAGTCCCAACACGGTAGCCCGCGTGGGTCAGAATTTCACGCATAAAGGCGCAAACAGAACCTTTACCGTTGGTGCCAGCCACGTGGACAATCCCATAATCATTTTGTGGGTTGTCCACGGACTGCAAAAGTTCATAGCTATTTTCGAGACCAAGCTTAATCCCGAACATCTGGAGCCCGTAAAGAAACTCCAATATGTCTTGGTTTGCCATATCAGTTCTTCGTAAAAATTCGCAACACCTGTGAAAGGCGTGCCTTCATCTCTTTACGGCGAACAATCATATCAATCATTCCATGCTCAAGTAGGTACTCCGAGCGCTGAAATCCTTCAGGAAGCTTTTGACGAATTGTTTGTTCGATAACACGTGGCCCAGCAAAACCTATCAATGCACGAGGCTCAGTCATGTTGATATCACCCAGCATTGCAAAACTCGCGGTAACACCACCAGTAGTCGGATCTGTCAGTACTGAAACAAACGGCAATCCAGCTTCTTTAAGTTTTGCTAACGCTGCACTTGTTTTTGCCATTTGCATCAGTGACAAGATACTCTCTTGCATACGAGCACCACCTGAGCAGGAAAAAACAATCACTGGTGCCTTCATCTCAAGACCTTTTTCAATGGCTCGAGTAATTTTTTCGCCAACGACTGATCCCATACTGCCACCCATGAAACTAAAGTCAAACACGGAGACAACAACAGGCAAACTATCAATCGTTCCACTACCGCAAATCACAGCATCCCCGCCGCCAGCTTTGGCTACAGACGCCTTAATGCGGTCTTTGTATTTTTTTGAATCTTTAAATTCGAGAAAATCAACCGATTGCAACCCTGCATCCATCTCTTCGAATGACCCTTGGTCAAGAACGAGATCAATACGTTCTTTAGCACTAATACGGAAATGATAATCACACTTAGGGCAAACATTGAGATTTCGCTCAATCTCTTTTGCATAAATAATTTCGGCGCAATTTTTACACTTAGTCCAAATACCTTCGGGCATGTGAACAGTCTTTTTTTCAACAGGAGTTACAGGCGTAATAGGTGCCTTTGACTTTCTAAACCATGACATGAGTTACCTCACTTAATTAAGATCTGTCGCACGAAGAATGCCCTGCTTTAGGCCATCAACGAATTGATGCACTTCTTCTAGCAAACAAGATGAATCAGCATTGTGCTTAATTACATTAACGAGAGCGCTTCCGACCACAACCGCATCAGAAAAACGTGCAATAGACTCTGCATCCTCAGCGGTGGTAATGCCGAAGCCAACGGCCACCGGTACTGGACTTAGATCACGTAAACGCTTAACTTGTGCTTCAATTGAAGCGCCATCAACTTTAGTTGTTCCTGTAACACCCGTCATTGACACATAATAAACGAACCCACACGCTTGCGCGAGCAACTGCTGCGTACGTTGGGCAGGAGTCGTTGGTGCCAATAACGTTATCAGATGAATCCCCTGAGGCTCCAAAAAGGTGCACAATTCATCTTTCTCTTCTGGCGGTAGATCGACAAGCAACAGCCCATCGACACCCGCGATTTTCGCCTGATCAGCAAACAGTTCTACCCCATAAGACAGGATCGGATTATAATATCCCATCAGCACAATGGGTACTTGCGTGCGTTGCCGAACACGTTCGACCAACGCTAATACACCTTTGAGAGTCGTTCCTGCCGCGAGTGCCCGTTCAGATGCCGCCTGAATCGTAGGGCCATCTGCCATCGGATCAGAAAACGGCATGCCAAGTTCAATCAGATCAGCACCAGCGTCAACAAGAGTATAAATTATCTGCTCCGTTGTTTCTAAATTTGGATCACCAGCTGTCACAAAAGGGATCAGCGCCGCTTGTTGGCGCTGCTTCAACTGTTCAAATGTTTGTTCTATTCGCCCCACACTATCCCCTTGATCTTTTGATCAAATATAAAATTATTATTCAAGTTTGATTTTTTAAAAATCGAATAAGTGTAAGTCAATAGCGGGGTCGCTTTCAACCGTTTTCTTATCATCTTGTAAAGGAGGATAGATAGCAGACAAATAAACCTCTGTTTACATTGGCTAAACGACACTTATTGCAGTTTAAATATCTGTTTAGCCTGGTCGAGAACATCCATGAACAGCTGTGGAGTAATACGCCTAGTTTGAACGTTGTAGCGGCTGGTATGGTAACTAGCAAGCAGATATTGACCATTTGACAAAGGATAAACACCATTGTGCTTAAATGGATAATCAGCGATTCGATCAACCAATCCCTCCTCCTTTAACAACCGCAGGACACTCATAAAAGCATCACGACCTAGAGCTAAGATCACTCTAACCTGCGACAACTGTTGCCACTCTTGCTTCAGGTATGGTCGACACGCATTAAATTCAGCGCTTGTAGGCTTGTTTTCGGGAGGCACGCATTTAACAGCATTACTTATGTACAAATCAGTTAAAAACAAGCCATCATCGATATCGTTCACATGTGATTGATTGCTAAAACCTGCTTCATGCAAAAGTGGATACATAAAATCGCCCGCCCCATCGCCTGTGAAGGGACGGCCAGTACGATTTGCACCATGAGCTCCTGGAGCCAAACCAACTAGCCACAAGCGCGCACTGAGATCACCAAAACCTGAGACGGGGTGGTTCCAATAATCGGCACGGCTTCGACCTGACTTGGGTGGCAATTGAGCGAGATAATCAACCAAGCGCGGACAGCGGGTACAGTGATACAATTCTGACAGGTCAAGCTGAGGCTGCATCACTACGGCTTTTTCCCCGTTGGTGACGAAGGCTTACGCCGACGAGGTCTCGCACTTGCGGGTTTATGCCCTGCTGACTTTCCTGTTTGTTTTCGGTGTGGTGGTGTTTTTTTCTTTAATTGTGGACGTTGATATTTCCAACAAAACAACGACTCTTCAGGGATTTCACTAGGGATTTTTGCGCTAATATAGTCTTCAATAGCCGGCAAATGAAAAACAAGATTTTCATCTGCCATGGTGATAGCCAGTCCAGAAGCACCTGCCCGAGCGGTCCGGCCGATACGGTGAACATAATCCTCTGCATCTTGCGGGACATCGTAGTTGACCACATGAGTAACATCGTCAATATGGATACCACGTGAGGCAACATCGGTAGCCACCAGAATATTAAGTTTTCCATCCTTGAATTCTTGCAGAATACGCATCCGTTTAGCCTGTGATATATCACCAGAAATTTGAGCGGCTTTGTAGTTATTGGCCTGCAATACTAACGTAACATACTCGGTATCACGCTTTGTGTTTGCAAAAACCATCACCCGCGCAGTAGACATGCGCTCACTAAGAAGACCAAGTAACAAAGGTAATTTTTCTTTCATTCCAACATGGTAGACAATCTGGTCCACCCGCTCAGCGGTCACTTGCTCAGGCTCGATTTGAACCTTTTCAGCATTATTCATAAAGTCATAGGCCAACTCCATAACTCGTGGAGACAGCGTTGCTGAGAACAACATGGTTTGACGTTTGTCGTACGGAGGAAGGCGGCGCAAAATAAAGCGTAGATCGCTAATAAACCCCATGTCAAACATGCGGTCAGCTTCATCAATAACCAATACTTCGATCTGCTTGAATGAAAAAACCTTTTGTTTAGCATAATCAATCAAGCGTCCTGGTGTCGCCACAATAACATCAACACCATCTTGTAATGATTTGCGCTGTTTTTCATAATCAACACCACCAAACACGGGCAATATTTTTAGATCACAGTTACCACCTAAACCTTTTGCATCCTCACAAATTTGCACAACCAGTTCTCGCGTTGGCGCAACAATTAAGGCACGTGGGTTTGATGAAGTTGTTTTTCTTTGTTTGAGCAGACGCGTAAACAACGCAAGCAAAAATGCGGCTGTTTTTCCCGTTCCCGTTTGCGCTTGTGCTGCAACATCCTTACCCGCCAAAGCTAAAGGGATCGCTTGCTCCTGTACAGGGGTCAACTCTTCGAAGCCAAGTGCTTCAACACCCTGCTGTACCTCTTCAGGTAATTCTAGTTCGGTAAAACGCATCAATAAACTCCAGCTATAATTCTACATTAAAGGCTTCGGCAACAGTGTGCATATCTTTGTCGCCACGACCTGATAAACATACGGCAATCGTCTGATCTTCCCTCATTTTAGGAGCTAACTTAATCACTTCAGCAATAGCATGAGCACTCTCAAGTGCGGGGATAATCCCCTCCAGCTGTGTGAGCATTTTAAATCCTTCCAATGCTTCTTCGTCGGTCACAGCACAATACTCCGCTCGTTTTATCTCATGCAATAAAGCGTGCTCCGGCCCAACACCAGGATAATCAAGTCCAGCACTAATTGAATGGGCATGTTCAATCTGCCCATCGTCATCTTGAAGCAAAAAAGTCTTGTTGCCATGCAAAACACCTACACGACCAGCACCGATACTCGCTGCATGCTTGTCGGTATCGACTCCAAGACCAGCGGCTTCAACACCAACCAGACGCACCTCTTTATCGTTGATAAAGGGATAGAACATCCCCATAGCGTTTGAACCACCACCAATACACGCCAACGCAACATCGGGCAGTGCCCCTTCGATTTCAAGCATTTGCTCACGTGTCTCACGGCCAATAACAGACTGAAAGTCCCGCACTAATTGTGGATAAGGATGCGGCCCAGCAACAGTACCGATAACATAAAAGGTATCACGAACGTGCGTAACCCAGTGACGCAAAGCATCATTCATTGCATCCTTAAGAGTCGCCGTACCACTGGTGACACCATGCACATTGGCTCCCAAAAGCTTCATGCGAAAAACATTCAAAGACTGACGGCGGATATCTTCGGTTCCCATAAAGACATCGCATTCTAAACCAAAACGAGCGGCTACTGTTGCCGTAGCAACACCATGTTGCCCCGCTCCAGTTTCGGCGATCACCTTCTTTTTACCCATCCTTCGCGCCAATAAAATCTGTCCAACAGTGTTGTTAACCTTGTGCGCACCGGTATGGTTCAGGTCCTCACGCTTTAAATAGATCTTTGCACCACCTAAATGCTGAGTTAAACGCTCGGCATAATACAGGGGACTTGGACGACCAACATAATGGTGGAGATAATAGTCAAATTCAGCTTGAAATTTAGGATCAGCAAGTGCTTCAGAATACGCCTGTTCAAGTTCGAGAAGCGCAGGCATAAGTGTCTCGGCCACATAACGTCCGCCAAATTGGCCAAAATGACCACGATCATCTGGATATGAATACATCACTCTTTCTCCGACAGTTTCTTAGCATTAACAATAAAAGTTTTGACTTTCTGAGGGTCTTTACAGCCCGGCGATAGCTCAACACCACTTGATACATCTACCGCATAAGGACAGACAGCCTTAATCGCAGCACTAACATTTTCAGAATTTAGGCCACCAGCAAGAATAACAGGAAACTTCTGAGCAGCTTGAGCCGCTAAATCCCAGCAACCAAGTTTACCGGTGCCACCATAAGCACCCTCAACCCATGCATCGAGAAGCAAAGCAGAAACAGGGTAAGCCTCAATGCCGACGAGATTTTCAGGACTACGAATACGTAGTGCTTTAATCACCTTCACGTTATTAAACTGACATTGACTCGGCGTTTCATCGCCATGAAGTTGTACAATATCAAGGCCGCACTGTTCGATGACCGTCTGTATACATGAGGTTGTTTCATTAACAAACAAGCCCACAATAGAAACAAAGGGGGGTAACTGTATAATTATTTTCGCTGCTTGCTCTGGTGAAATATAGCGAGGACTTTTAGCATAAAAAACGAATCCGAGAGCATCGGCACCACATGCTATGGCATTTAAAGCATCCTCAGTTGTGGTGATTCCACAAACCTTAACTCGAACCGTACCTGTGTTCATGGGATTCGATCTAGCATGAACCACAATTTTGCCCCATCAATTCACGTAGTTTTGTGGCAAAATCACCTTCACGCATCAAGCTCTCACCTATCAAAAATGCCCCGGCACCACCACGCTGTAATCGTTGGATATCTTCACGGCAATGTAATCCACTTTCAGAAACAACAAAGCGTTGCTCGGGGATCAATTTCATCAAGCGCTCACTGGTTGCCAAGTCCGTGTTAAATGTTTTTAGGCAGCGATTGTTAATACCTAAGAGTGTACATTCTGTCTGCAAAGCCATCTCTAACTCTTGCTCATTGTGTACCTCTAAAAGAACATCCATACCAAGTTGGCGTGCCAACGCATGGTAATCACGTAATTGTGTCAAATCAAGGCACGCGGCGATCAAAAGAATTGCGTCAGCACAATGCGCTCGAGCCTCATAGATTTGGTATTCATCAACGATAAAATCTTTGCGCAATAAAGGGATAGCAACCCGCTCAGAGATCTGCGTTAGATAATCAAGGTGACCATAAAAAAAGTGCTCATCAGTCAACACAGATAAACAAGTGGCTCCTGCCGCCTCATAACCCTCAGCAATCATAACGGGATCAAAATCGTGGCGAATAATTCCTTTAGACGGTGAGCCTTTTTTCACTTCAGCAATCACTGCGGTAGAGTTTTCACTTCGCGTACGAAGACTTGACTCAAACCCTCGTGGTGCTGCGATAGTCGCTAATACAGCTTGCAACTCAGTTACAGTATGATTTTTTTTGGCCTGAGCGACCTCATTTTTTTTATAACAAACTATCTTATCGAGAATCATAGGTTAGTCATCCGAGTAAGGGCATCAAGTTTTTGCTTAGCAAGTCCAGTATCAAGAGAGTGTTCGGCTCTGATTACGCCCTCTTCAAGAGTTTCAACAACACCTGCGGCAACAAGGGCAAAAGCACTATTAATGACAACAATGTCACGCCGAGGACCAGAGCAACCAGCTAAGATAGAGAGGATAATTTCTGCATTACACGCAGCGTCTCCCCCCTGCAAATCTTCAATATTGCAGCAATTAAAACCTAAACTTTCAGGTTGAAACTCCATCATCGTCACACAGCTGTCTTTAATAGAGGCAATAGTTGTTTTATCGGTCAAAGTAATCTCATCCATACCATCTTCGCCATGCACAACAAACCCACGTTTACAACCAAGACGATTTAAAACCTCAGCAATGGGTTGCACTAAGCTCTGTTGATACACACCTAAAACCTGACGATTCGCACCAGCTGGATTTGTCAGTGGGCCTAGCAGATTAAAAATTGTCCGGATACCGACTTCACGCCGTGGACCGATGGCATGCTTCATTGCTCCATGCAACGCAGGCGCAAATAAAAAGCCCAAATCAATCTCTTGAACACACTGTTCAACTAATGTTGCGGGCACATTTAAGTTGACCCCCAAAGCTTCAAGAACATCGGCGCTACCACAGGCGGACGAAATACTTCGATTGCCATGCTTAGCAACTTTAACACCACAAGACGACACAACGAAAGCAACCGTGGTCGAAACGTTAAATGTTTTCGTACCACTGCCTCCAGTTCCACATGTATCAAGAATTGTTTCCCGATCCGTATTAATCTCCTCACGGTCAATATCGAGAGTGTGGCCGACACGAATGGGAGTGGCATGTTGTCGCATAACACGCGCAGCACCACTGATCTCCTCAATGGTTTCACCCTTCATACGTAATGCTGTAATCAAAGAGGCTATTTGCGCAGCAGTCGCTTCGCCACCCATCACTTGATTCATCACGTCAACCATCATATTTTCACTCAAATTATGACCGTCAACAACCAATGAGATCGCTTCTTTAATCATGATCACTCCAAAACGCTTCAGCAAGGCGTAAAAAGTTTGCCATCAACTCCTTACCAGAAACAGACAAAATTGATTCAGGATGAAACTGAACTCCCCACACAGGAAGACAATTATGCGCCAACCCCATGATCATTTCATCCGAGGTCCAAGCTGTCACAGCGAGTTCAGTAGGCAATGAATTTTTTTCAACAACAAGTGAATGATATCGCGTAGCAGCAAATGGGCTATTGAGATCCGCAAACACATCAGAGTTCTGATGGAAAATCTCACTGGTTTTACCATGCATTAACTGCGTAGCTCGAACAATTTTACCACCAAAAGCGGCAGCGATAGATTGATGCCCAAGGCATACACCTAAAATCGGAATTTTACCTGCAAAGTGCTGAATCGCTGCAACGGATATTCCCGCTTCAGCTGGAGAACACGGCCCAGGTGAAATAACAAGTTTATCAGGATTAAGCTGCTCAATGGTTTCAAGGTCGATGGCGTCATTGCGATAAACAACAACCTCCTCCCCGAGCTCACGAAAATATTGAACAAGGTTGTAGGTAAACGAGTCATAGTTATCAATCATCAACAACATTACTCTAACCCTCCCTCTGCCATCTCAATCGCCTTCATAACACCACGTGCTTTATTAATCGTTTCGTCGTATTCTGCTTGAGGATCTGAATCAGCAACGATCCCAGCACCAGCTTGAAGATGGATCATCTCATCATGGATAACGAGTGTACGGATGGCAATGGCTAAGTCCATATTACCTGAATATGAAAAATAACCAACAGCCCCGCCATAAATCTCACGTCGCTCAGGTTCAAGCTCATCAATAATCTGCATAGCGCGAATTTTCGGTGCCCCAGTCAATGTACCAGCTGGAAAAGTGGCCTTAAAAGTATCAAAGACATCACATCCGTCAGCCAAGCTGCCGCGAACATTAGAAACAATATGCATAACATGCGAATAACGCTCAATCGTCTTAAACTCAGAAACTTCGATACTACCCGTTTTACAAATTCGACCTAAATCATTACGGCCTAAATCAACGAGCATAACATGTTCGGCAAGTTCCTTAGGATCTGCGAGCAACTCTTTTTCCAAACGAAGATCATCAACGGAATCTTTCCCTCGCGGACGGGTGCCAGCTATAGGGCGAACCTCAACAGTTCCTTCCTCTTTACGAACGAGAACTTCAGGCGATGCACCAACAACTAACGTTTCACCGAAACGGAGAAAAAACATATATGGTGACGGATTGATCGTTCTCAGCGAACGGTAGATATCGAATGGATCAACATAAAGGGGTGCACTGAAGCGTTGCGACAAAACAGTCTGAATGACATCTCCAGAACGAACATATTCTTTACATCTCTCAACGGCATCCTTAAACTTTTCAGGCGTAAAATTTGGTTGAAGAACCGTCTTGTTCTGACTAGATCGATTAATCTCTGGATAAGACAGCGGTGTGCGAAGCTTGTCAATAAGAACACGAATTTTGTCAACACCATCTTCGTAAGCGCTCTGGAGGTCAACATCTGAATCCGAATCAACAAAAACATTGCAGACAACTTTAATTTTCTGTAAACGATTATCAAAAATAAGAATAGTGTCAGTAAACAAAAAGCAACTGTCATACGCACCAATGTTAGCGGGATTATCGTTGGGTAGTGTTTCAACATAGCGAACCATATCATAACCGAGATAACCAACAGCACCACCATTAAAACGGGGCAACTCAGAAATTTCGACAGGTCGGTATTGAGACATGATCGATTTAAGAACATTAAGTGGGTCACTGCTAACACCTGACTCACTTAACGCCCCATTTTCAATCACTTCATAGTGGTCCCCTTGGGTACGAAAAACCTTCCCAGCTCCCGAGCCTAAAAAAGAATAGCGCGCCCACTTCTCACCACCTTCTATACTTTCCAGTAAAAATGAGAGTTGACCGTTATCAATTTTTTTAAATGCGGAAACGGGAGTTTCCATGTCGGCAAGGATTTCAGCATAGATTGGAATGAGATTTCCACTCTGCGTCAGTAACTTAAACTCTTTGTATGGCGGGTAAATTTCCATGATTTCACTCAAAACTAGCTAGAAAAAAAGGCAAGGGTAAAAACCCTTGCCTTTGTAAAATCTAAATATTTAAAACACCTTATTCAGCTGCCTGCTCTTGCTCAACAAACTCAATGATTGAAACAGGTGCATTGTCACCAAGGCGATTACCAACCTTGATAATACGAGTGTAACCACCCGGACGATCTTGAAAGCGTGGCGCTAAACGCTCAAACAGTTTAGCTACAACTTTCTTATCAAAAACCACACTTAAAGCTTGACGACGTGCATGAAGATCACCACGCTTACCTAGTGTAATAAGCTTTTCAGCTACTTTGCGAACTTCCTTTGCACGTGCATCAGTCGTTGTAATACGCTCATGGTCAAGCAATGAAGTAACCATATTTCTGAGCATTGCCTTACGATGACTAGAATTACGTCCAAGACGTCTACCTGATTTATTGTGACGCATAACTCGTTTTCCTTTCTATGCGTAGTCGAAAAAGCTTAAGCTTCTTCGCGACTTTTCTGAAGCACTTTCAAGTACTCAGGATCGGGGAAATTTTCCAACTTCATGCCCAAAGTCAAACCCATCTCAGCAAGAATATCTTTGATCTCATTGAGAGATTTCCGACCAAAATTTTGAGTTTTAAGCATTTCAGCTTCTGTACGTTGCACTAAATCACCAATTAGCCCGATACGAGCATTTTTCAAGCAATTCGCGCTTCGAACAGATAGTTCAAGTTCTTCAACACTGCGATATAAATTCTCATTGATTTTCTGAACCTCATCTTCCTCAGGTTCTTCAACAGGAATTTGCTCTTCGTCGAAGTTAATAAACATCTGCAAGTGCTCTTTAAGGATTTTTGCTGCATAAGCTACAGAATCCTCAGGGGATACACTACAATCTGTCCATACTTCAAGTGTAAGCTTGTCATAATCAGTAATCTGACCGACACGAGCGTTGGTAACAGTGTAATTAACTTTTTTAATCGGAGAGAAAATTGAATCAATTGGAATAGTCCCAACAGGTGCTTTCTCATCACGATTTTTTTCAGCTGTTACATAGCCCTTACCAAGAGAAACTACCATGTCAATTTCAACGTCAGCTTCTTTGGTACAAGTCGCAATAAACAGATCTGGGTTTAAGACTTCAACATTGGCATCCGTTACGATATCGGCAGCTGTAATAACACCTGCACCTTTCTTAACGATACGAATATTACGACTCTCTTGCCCTTCTAAACGTAGTAAAACAGACTTTAAGTTTAGAATAATATCAGTAACATCTTCAGTAACACCAGGAATCGTAGAGAATTCGTGAAGCACTCCCTTGATTCGTACGGATGTTATCGCTGCTCCCTGCAATGAAGACAATAGAATACGGCGTAAAGAGTTACCAATCGTTGTACCAAAACCACGCTCAAACGGCTCAGCATAAAACTTACCGTAATTGCCAGTCAGACTTTTAGTGTCGACTTGCAGACGCTTCGGCTTGATCAGATCTCTCCAGTTTTTATACATGCATTTGCTCCAAGTTGAGGGTTACAAAGTGATTGCGATTACTTCGAATAAAGTTCAACAATCAACTGTTCCTCGAACACAGGAGAAGTCAGTTCCTCACGTGCCGGCAACGTCTTGACAGTACCTTTAAACGCATCACGCTCAAGCTCCAACCAAGCAGGAATCCCACGACGCATAACACTATCAAGAGCTTCGGCGATTTTTACAACTTTGCGACTTTTTTCACGTACTTCAATCACATCACCAGTGCTTACAAGATACGATGGGATATCGACCTTACGTCCATTGACCAAAAAATGGCCATGACGAACAAAAAGACGTGCCTCAGTGCGTGTTGAAGCAAGACCTAAACGGTAAACCATGTTATCCAAACGACGCTCTAAAAGGATCAACATGTTGTGTCCAGTAATTCCCTTCATGCTCTTTGATTTATCGAACACTCTACGGAACTGCTTCTCACTGAGACCATAACAGAAACGCACTTTTTGCTTTTCCATCAATTGGCGAGAATAGTCTGAGGGCTTACCTTTACGACCAGCACCGTGCTCACCTGGAGGGGTTGGGCGGCGCTCTAATAAGCGATCATACTTTGGATTACCGAAAATATTAACACCAAGACGTCTTACAATTTTACCTTTAGGCGTGAAATTTTTTGCCATTTCTTTTTATCCTCTACTGTCTATCGTCTACCTGTCAGAATACCCTTAAACGCGACGGCGCTTGGGTGGACGACAGCCATTGTGGGGAATAGGGGTAACATCCTTAATCATTGTGACATTAAGTCCAGCGGCTTGCAACGCACGCAACGCAGACTCACGTCCAGAACCAGGCCCCTTAACACACACCTCAATATTGCGTAGGCCGTGCTCTTGTGCAGCTTTAGCAGCAGTTTCTGCCGCAACTTGCGCTGCAAAAGGAGTACTCTTACGAGAGCCCTTAAAGCCCGAGCCACCTGAAGTTGCCCATGAGATAACATTACCGCTAACATCAGCAATGGAAACGATCGTATTGTTAAATGTCGCTTGAATGTGCGCAACACCGTTAACAATGTTCTTTTTAGTTTTACTCTTTCTTACGACTTTCTTACCTGGCTTAGCCATCGTTCCTCCAATTATTTCTTCTTACCAGCAACCGTCTTACGTGGTCCCTTACGGGTACGAGCGTTGGTTTTTGTTTTCTGCCCACGAACTGGCAAGCCACGACGATGACGCAGACCACGGTAGCAGCCAAGATCCATCATTCGCTTGATATTCATGGAAATTTCACGGCGCAAGTCGCCTTCCACTTTATACTCAGCATCAAGTACCTTACGAATCTGAGCAATTTCTGATTCAGTAAGATCGTCTGAGCGGGTACTAAAATCAACACCAGCTTGTGACAGGATATTCTGAGCTGTCGAGCGCCCAACACCATAAATATAGGTGAGCGCAACTTCAATACGTTTATTTTTCGGTAAGTCAATACCAGCAATACGAGCCAACTTAATATCCTCCCAGTTCTAACCCTGTCTCTGCTTATGTTTAGGATTTTCGCAAATTACCCGCAAAACACCCTTACGCTTAATAACTTTGCATTTATCACAAATTGTTTTAACCGATGCACGAACTTTCATAACCAACCTCTGTAAAATACTTAGTTACACCTCGAACTACAATTTTGTCAAAATATCGGCACCATCTTCTGTAACAGCTACCGAATGCTCAAAATGTGCCGAGGAACAACCATCCTGAGTCACTGCAGTCCATCCATCTTCCAAAACTTTAACATGATGTGTTCCCGCATTAACCATAGGCTCAATTGCGAGAACCATTCCTGCTTTTAGTACTGGTCCAAATCCAGATTTACCATAATTAGGTATCTGAGGATCTTCATGCAGTGCACGTCCAATTCCATGCCCAACAAATTCTCTTACAACCGAATAACCGGCTTCTTCAACAACAGCTTGAACCGCTGCTGAAACATCTGACAAATGAACACCCGCTGCAACAGCTCCGATACCTGACATCAATGAAGCTTTTGTCACATCCATCAAACGCTGACGCTCACTACTCACAGCCCCTACAGGCAACGTCACCGCTGAGTCACCGTAAAAGCCATCATAGAGAACACCAAAATCTATACTTAGAATATCACCTTCAACCAAAGGTTTGTTTGTAGCAAAACCATGAACAACCACCTCATTTGGAGAAGCGCATATCGCACATGGAAAGCCACCATAACCCTTAAAAGCTGGAACAGCATTTCGTTTCCGACACGCTTCTTCCGCCATCCGGTCCAAATCTTTCGTCGTAACGCCTGGTACAACATGCTCTGCCAATTCACTCAATACTTCTGCAACCATTTGACACGGCACGCGCATTCTCTCGATCTCGCGTGGTGTCTTTACAATAATCACTTAGAAGCCTCAAGTAGCGCGAGAATGTCTTTACCAACTTCATCAATTGGCAACATCCCATCAACACACGACAGCAAGCCTGCTTGACGATAATAATCTACCAACGGTGAGGTCTGCTCGTTGTAAACTGACATACGATTCCGTATTGTTTCTTCGCGGTCATCTTCACGCTGAATCAGTTCACCACCACAAACATCACAGACGCCTGATTCCTTGCTAGGTTCATACTGAAGATGATAACCAGCACCACACGCAGAGCAAGCCCTACGGCCCGCCAAACGTACAACCAATGCTTCAATATTAACCTCTAAAGAGATAACTGAATCGATATCTTTATTTAACGCCGACAAGGTATTAGTAAGAGCATCAGCCTGTGGTAACGTGCGAGGGAAACCATCTAAAATAAAGCCGTTTTCACAATCAGACTTAACAAGACGCTCTTCAACAATACCTACAACTACTTCATCAGGAACTAAGGCACCAGAATCCATAAAGGACTTAGCCTTAACCCCCATAGGAGAACCATCTTTTACAGCTGCACGAAGAATATCACCCGTGGAGATCTGAGGAACACCAAAATGATCAACTAGCATTTTAGCTTGAGTCCCCTTACCAGCACCTGGTGGTCCAAGTAAAATAAGCTTCATTCTTTATCTCTCCACTAACCGCGTCGCCCTTTAATCGTAGCGCCACGCATAAAACCTTCATAAGATCGCGAGATCAAGTGTGACTCAATCTGAGAAGCTGTGTCGAGACCGACACCAACAACGATGAGTAGCGATGTGCCACCAAAATAAAATGGCACATTGAATTGCCCTATTAAGAGCGTAGGCAACACACATACGACAGACACATAAACAGCACCAGCAAATGTAAGACGACTTAGAACAACATCAAGATAATCTGAAGTTGGCGAGCCAGGCCTTACACCGGGGATATATCCACCTTGATTTTTTACATTTTCAGCAACATCTACAGGGTTAAACGTTACAGCTGTGTAGAAGTAACAGAAGAACACTATAAAAGCAACAAAAAACACGTTATACAACCAATGACTTGGTGTCATCATTCCAGCAAGCTGCTGAACCCATTCAACATCAACGAAGTTAGCAACAGTAGCAGGAAACATAATTATTGAGCTAGCAAAGATCGGCGGTATTACACCACTCATATTTATCTTCAAAGGAAGATGGCTCGACTGTCCGCCATGATTACGCATCCCAACAACTCGCTTAGCGTAATGTATAGGGACACGCCGCTGGGCACGCTCCATAAAAATAATTGCCATCACAACAGCAACCATTCCAAGCAACAGGACAAGCATGGTCAAGGGCGGTAAAGCACCAGTACGCAACAAACGAATTGAATTAACAATTGCGGACGGCATATTGGCAACGATACCAGCGAAGATAATTAATGAGATCCCATTACCAATTCCACGTTCAGTAACCTGCTCACCAATCCACATAATAAATGCAGTACCAGCAGTTAAGGTAATCACAGTGAGAATAATAAAGGCGATACCTTGATCAGGAACGACCGGATCACCAGCTGGTCCACGCATAGATTGCAGACCAACGGCAATTCCAGCACCTTGCACAACAGACAAGGCTATTGTTCCATATCGGGTCCATCGGGTAATGACTTTACGCCCCTGCTCGCCCTCTTTAGACAGTCTTTCAACAGGTTCAAAAACGACTGTCAACAACTGAAGAATGATTGACGCACTGATATATGGCATAATTCCAAGCGCAAAGACAGTCATGCGCTCCAACGCCCCACCTGTAAAAGCACTGACTAAGCCAAGCAATGTTCCTTGGGTGCCTTCAAAAAAACTTGCCAAAACTTGACCATTCACGCCCGGTGTAGGCACATGACAACCAATGCGATATACAGCAAGCATCATCAATGTAAACAGAATACGGTGGCGCAGTTCGGCTATGCCGAAAATATTTTGAAGACTTTTAAACAATTTTAAAGAACCTCGACAGTGCCGCCAGCAGCTTCAATTTTCGATGCCGCAGACTTGCTAAATTTATGTGCTTTAACAGTGATTGCCTTAGTTAGCTCACCATCAGCTAACACCTTAACACCATCACACACAGCTTTGATAAAACCTGCGTTGACGAGCATCTCAGGATCAACCACAGAACCAGCCTCAAACGTTTCTAAATCACGAAGATTTACCAACGCATAAACTTTTTTATTCAGCGGTGTAAATCCACGCTTAGGCAAACGGCGCTGAAGTGGCATTTGACCACCCTCAAAGCCAGGCTTAACACCACCACCAGAACGTGAATTTTGCCCCTTATGTCCACGCCCTGAAGTTTTACCAAGTCCAGAACCTGCACCACGTCCAATTCGCTTTCTATTTTTTACCGATCCCGCAGCGGGACTTAAATTACTCAGATCCATCATTATTTATCCTATTTAGGCTTCGGTAACGACAACCATGTGACTAACCTTATTGATCATCCCACGAATCTCAGGTGTATCTTGCAAGGCAACGGTCTTGTGTAGCTTAGTAAGACCCAGACCTTTCAACACGCGAGTAAAGTACTCTGGTCGGCCAATACCGCTCTTCTTCAATGTTACTTTGATTTCGTTCGCCATCACTTTATCTCCAGAGTTCAAAACTTAAGCAGTGAGCCCGCGACGTGACTTAATCTCATCAGCGCTCTTCAATTGCCCAAGTGCATTCATCGTAGCCTTCACGACATTATGGGGATTGTTTGACCCAAGGCATTTTGACAAGATGTCACCAACACCAGCCGCCTCAAGAACTGCACGAGCTGGGCCACCAGCAATAACACCAGTACCTTCAGAAGCCGGCTTAAGCAACACACTTCCTGCTCCAAATTTACCCAGAACATCAAATGGAATTGTGCGATCTTCCAGCGGAACGGTAATCATTGTTTTCTTTGCCTTTTCAACACCCTTACGGATTGCCTCAGGCACCTCTTTAGCTTTACCGTGACCAAAACCAACACGGCCACTACCATCACCCACAACTACAAGTGCTGAAAAGCTAAAACGACGGCCACCCTTAACAACCTTTGAACAACGGTTAATATGGATGACGCGATCAATCATTTCTGTTTCATTTGGCTCATTGCGATGCAAAGGACCCTCCAATCTCGTTAAAACTCAAGTCCGGCTTCACGCGCTGCATCAGCCAAGGCCTTAACACGGCCATGGTATACAAAACCATTACGATCAAAAACAACCTCTTTAATATCTTTTTCGAGGGCCATTTTCGCAATAGCTGCACCAACCGCCTTAGCGGCTGAAATATTACCGGTATAATTGACACCTTCAGAAACACATTTACACTGTGTCGACGCGGAAACAAGAGAAGAACCAGTTACGTCTTCAATAATTTGCGCATAAATGTGCTTGGCACTACGGAAGACAGAAAGACGAGGCCTATTTGCCGTTCCAACCACCTTACGACGAACCCTTGCTTGCCGTCTCTTTCTTGATTCCGCTCTTGATTTTACGCCAGCCACTTTATTTCTCCCGTATATAAATTAATTACTTACCAGTTTTACCAGCTTTACGCAAAATGCGCTCATCTGCATACTTAATACCTTTACCTTTGTAAGGCTCAGGCTCACGGAATGAACGAATTTTCGCAGCAGTTGCACCAACTAACTCTTTGTCGATACCGCTAACTGTTAAACGGGTTTGCTTCTCTACTTCAACAGAGATACCTTCAGGTAATGGGTACTCAACAGGGTGAGAATAACCCAATGCTAAATTAAGCATTGAACCCTTCACGTCTGCACGGTAACCAACACCATTTATTTCAAGGACCTTTGAAAAGCCTTTTGTAACACCATCGACCATATTAGAGATCAATGTACGATACAGACCTTGCATTGCCGTATTACGGCGAGCACTTTCGATTGGTGCAACTTCCAATGTATCCGCACCCATAGAAACTAAAACAGTCTCAGGAATACTTCGTGTCAATGCACCCTTTGGGCCTTTTACGCTAATGCAACCAGTAGCCAGATCAACAGTAACTCCTGCTGGAATCTGTATAGGTTTTTTACCAATTCTTGACATTGCCTACACTCCTTACTCTAATTACCAAACGGTGCAGACCAATTCGCCACCGATCTGGGCTTCACGTGCAGCAACATCAGACATTACACCGCGTGAGGTAGAAACGATCGCACAACCAAGGCCATTCTTAACCTTAGGAATATCACCATTACCTACATATAAGCGGCGTCCAGGTGTTGATTCACGTTTGATCTCGTGAATAACGTGAACGTTTTCATTATCAAACTTAAGGTAAATACGCAGAACACCCTGAACACCCTCATTGATGAACTTGTAGTTCTTAATATAACCTTGCTCTTTTAGTACTGAAGCAATCGCAACCTTAACCTTACTTGAAGGCATCTCTAACTTAAGGTGCTTTGCCATTCCCGCATTACGTATGCGAGTCAGCATATCCGAAATAGGATCGGTCATTGCCATGGATCCATCTCCTTGTACGTTACCAACTAGATTTCAAAACGCCTGGAAGTTTACCTTCTAATGCCAGTTTGCGCAAGCAAATCCGACACATGTTAAACTTCCGATAATAGGCGCGCGGACGACCACAGAGAGGACAGCGTGTATACTTCCTAACTTGAAATTTTTGCGCCCGAGCCGCTTTTGCTATCATTGATTTTTTTGCCAAAACTTCCTCCGATATCGCCTTATTATTTCCTGAACGGCATGCCAAACTCTGTCAACAGAGCACGACCTTGTTCATCCGTTGCCGCCGAGGTTACGATCGAGATATTCATTCCGCCGATTTTAGCAATTTTCTCTAAGTCAATCTCAGGGAAAATAATCTGCTCACGAACACCTAGCGTATAATTGCCACGACCATCAAATGCCTTAGGGGAAACACCCTTAAAGTCACGGACACGTGGAAGGGCAATATTAATTAAGCGATCGAGAAATTCATAGGCACGGTCACGGCGTAATGTCACCATACAACCGATTGGCATCTCTTCACGAAGCTTAAAACCCGCAATAGACTTTTTCGCCTTTGTGATAACTGGCTTTTGTCCAGTAATCATACCGAGCTCTTCAACAGCAGACTCCAGCAGTTTAATATTCTGGATAGCCTCACCGATACCCATATTCACTACCACCTTCTCAACTCGAGGGACCTGCATAACGTTATCTAACTGCAGGGACTTAAGTAAGTTAGGTGCCAGCTCACTATTGTATCTTTCTTTTAACCTGGCCATTTAAATCTCCATTACCTATCGACATTCTCGTTGCACTTTTTACAACTACGAACCTTAGTACCATCTTCTAAAACACGAAGACCTGTACGGGTTGGTTGGTTGCAAGAACTGCAAACGATCATGACATTAGAAGCTGCAATTGCTGCTTCTTTCTCAACGATTCCACCTTCTTGATTTTGGCGAGAAGGCCGCGTGTGACGCTTAACGATATTTAGGTTCTCAACTGTTAGGCGGTTTTTCTCTAGGAAGACTTGAAGCACTTTACCTTGCTTCCCTTTTTCCTTACCAGCCATAACCTGAACCAGATCGCCTTTTTTTACATGAAACTTTTTTACAGCCATTTCTGATAATCTCCAGGCCGTATCAAAGCACCTCAGGTGCCAGAGATACGATTTTCATAAAACGCCGTGCACGCAATTCACGTGCGACAGGACCAAAGATACGAGTACCCACTGGCTCACCTGCGGCGTTGACAACAACAGCAGAATTCTTATCAAAGCGAATACGTGAACCATCTGGTCGCGTAACCTCTTTGGCAGTTCGAACAACAACCGCTCGAATAACATCACCCTTTTTTACTTTTGAATTGGGCATGGCTTCTCGGACAGAGCAGACGATGATATCACCGAGACCTGCATACTTCCTTTTTGAACCACCCAAAACCTTAATGCAACAGAGTCTCCGAGCTCCGGAGTTATCAGCAACATCAAGTACGGTTTGCATCTGAATCATTATTGATCTCCCAGCCTACAGCGTATTATCAAGAATTTCACTGACACGCCAGCGTTTATCCCGAGACAGAGGGCGAGCCTCTGAAATGAGAACTTTATCACCAACAACACATGTGTTCTTCTCGTCATGTGCCTTATATTTTTCACTACGCTTCAGATACTTCCCATAAACAGGGTGCTTAACAAGAGTATCTACTTTAACAACGACGGTTTTATCCATCTTATCACTGGTTACAACGCCAACCAGTTTCTTTTTATTACGAAGATCTGTAGCCATTTTGCTCACCTCAACACCTATTACGCAAGTTTCTGCTGCAGTACAGTTTTAACCCGAGCAATATCTTTCCGCAATTCAGAGATCTTAGCAGTGTTCTCAAGATGTCCAGTGTGCAGTTGAAATTTCAAGTTAAAAAGTTCCTGACTCAACTCCAGAGATTTACCCTCAAGCTCTTCTATGCTGAGGCCAACTAATTCTTTAGCAGTCATTAGATGTCTCCTCTCTGGCAATAAACTTTGTCGATATTGGCAACTTATGTGCCGCTAAACGAAACGCTTCACGTGCAATCTCTTCAGTTACACCATGCATCTCATATAGAATCTGACCAGGTCGAATTACAGCAACCCAACTATCAGGTGAACCCTTACCTTTACCCATGCGAGTCTCAGCAGCCTTACGGGTCAGAGACTTATCAGGGAAACAACGGATCCAAATTTTACCACCACGCTTGATGTAACGAGTCATTGCACGACGCGCTGACTCAATTTGGCGTGATGACAACCAACCACGATTCGTTGCCTGAAGGCCATAGTCACCGAAGTTAATATCAGTGGCTCCCTTCGCAGCACCTTTCATGCGGCCTTTAAACTGCTTTCTATGCTTAACCTTTTTAGGCATTAACATAACAACATACTCCTATCCGACAAGACTACAGCTCTCTTGAAAGAACTTCACCCTTGAAGATGAGAACTTTAATACCAATAATACCGTAGGTCGTTTTAGCCTCAGCAAAACCATAATCGATATCAGCACGAATTGTGTGCAGAGGAACACGTCCCTCACGATACCATTCAGTACGGCTCATTTCAGCGCCACCAAGACGACCACTACAAGTGATCTTAATGCCTTGAGCACCAAAGCGGAGAGATTGTCCAACACTGCGCTTCATTGCACGACGGAAAGCTACACGACGCTCCAACTGCAATGCAACACCCTCAGCAACAAGTTGCGCATTCATCTCTGGCTTGCGAACTTCTTGAATGTTGAGGAAAATCTCTTTATCGGTGAGTTTGGCCAGCTCTACCTTGAGAGCCTCAACTTCCGATCCACGCTTACCGATAATAATACCGGGACGCGCCGCGAAAATATTTAGCTTCATCTTACCGGCAGCACGCTCGATTTCAATCTTAGCGATGCCAGCATGATATAGCCGTTTCTTTAGATAATTACGCAGTTTAAGATCTTCATGCACAAATTGTGCATAATCTCCATCTGCATACCACTTTGACTCCCAGGTTCTAATAACACCCAGGCGAAAACCTATAGGATGAACTTTCTGGCCCAAACTATCACCTCCTTGATCGGCTAATTTTCGTCCAGTACAACCTGAACGTGACTTGTTGGTTTACGAATCTTACTTGCACGTCCTTGAGCACGTGGAATAAAACGCTTCAGAGCTGGGCCCTGATCAACAGAGATCTCTTTGACGAACATGCCGTCAACATCAGAGACACCCTTTTGTTCTGCGTTCGCTACTGCAGACTTCACCAGCTCTGCAACAATTGCGGCAGGCTTTTGAGGTGAAAATCGTAAAATATTCAAAGCATCTTGAACATTTTTACCACGTATCATGTCCACAACTAATCGTGCTTTTTGAGGTGACATGCGAACATATCTTAATTTCGCTTTTGCTTCCATGCTGGAACTCCGTTGCGATTATTTTCTCTTGGATTTCTTGTCAGCACCATGACCGTAGTATGTACGGGTTGGAGCAAACTCACCAAGCTTGTGACCTACCATATTTTCAGAAACATATACAGGTAAAAACTTTTTACCGTTATGTACTGCAAAGGTATGACCTACGAACTCGGGAATAATCGTGCTTCGGCGAGACCAGGTCTTAATAACCTTACTGGCCGTAGAACCACCTTCCAAATCAACCTTACGTAGCAAGCTATCCTGAACGTATGGTCCTTTTTTAATTGATCTAGCCACGATATTCTCCTCTACTTATTCCGACGCCGCACAATAAAACGATCAGTACGCTTATTGCTACGAGTTTTATATCCTTTGGTCGGAACACCCCATGGTGTCACTGGATGTCGTCCACCTGAACTCTTACCTTCACCACCACCGTGAGGGTGATCAACAGGGTTCATAACAACACCACGCGACTGAGGACGTTTGCCCAACCACCTGTTACGACCGGCTTTACCAATCTTGACATTTTCATGATCAGTATTGCCTACTTGACCGACTGTTGCACAGCACTCTTGCAGAACAAGTCGTACTTCACCTGATGGTAACCGCAACTGAGCATAACGACCCTCTTTTGCAGCTATCATAGCGTATGCACCAGCACTACGTGCCAGCTGGCCGCCCTTACCAACCTTTAGCTCAACATTGTGAACCCATGTTCCCAGAGGGATCGAACGGATCATCATTGCATTACCAGGTTGAATGTCAGCAGTCTCGCTTGCAATAACCTCTGCACCAACTGTCAAACCAACAGGTGCAAGGATGTAGCGCTTCTCACCATCAGCATAGTTAAGTAGCGCAATGCGTGATGAACGATTTGGGTCATACTCAATTGACACAACTCGTGCTGGAATCTCTTTTTTCTCACGCTTGAAATCGATAACCCGATACTTACGCTTGTGCCCACCACCAGTGTGCCGCTTGGTTATTCTACCGTTATTATTCCGTCCACCAGACTTTTTTAAAGGTTCCAAAAGTGACTTTTCGGGTGTCGCTGTTGTAACCTCCTCAAAAGTTGAGGCTGTCATGTGACGACGCCCCGGCGAGGTCGGCTTAAACTTTTTGATCGCCATTATTCTAACTCCGTATCTCTAAGACTGTAATCACACACCAAAGAAGTCGATGTTACTACCTTCAGCGAGAGTCACATATGCTTTTTTGCGATTTGGCCTCTTACCAAACTGCTTGCCAACACGCTTCACTTTACCCGCGACAATCATGGTGTTTACATCTTCTACCTTAACGTCGAAAGCTTTTTCTACAGCCTGCTTGATCTCAATCTTATTTGCGTCTTTAGCCACTTCAAAGACAACAACACGACCTTCTTCTTTCTGCATTGCTGTTTTCTCGGTAACGAGAGGCTTCTTTATTACTTGATGTAAAGGCTTCATTACGCCAACGCTCCTTCCAGCTGATCAACAGCACCTTCTGTAAGAACTAAGTTGGAGTACTTCATAACGTCATAGACATTAACACCTTCAGCACGAACTACTTTAATCTTGTACAGATTGCGCGCTGACAATTCGATCTCTGGGCATGCAGAGCCAATAACGACCAATGCACTTTCCATATCAAAACCGTCAAACACCTGCTTGAAGTTTTTCGTACTAACCTCATCAAGCTTTAACTCTGACAACACTGTCAACTTATCAGCCTGAAAGCGAGCAGACAACGCTGAACACAATGCCAACTTTTTAACCTTGCGATTCAACTTAAAGTTGTAATCACGTGGGCTTGGACCAAACGCTGCGCCACCACCAACATGGTTAGGAGCAGAGACTGTGCCTTGACGTGCATTACCAGTACCTTTTTGCTTAAATGGCTTTTTACCACCACCCGCAACAGCACTTCTGTTTTTTGTTGCTGCTGTTCCTTGACGACGAGCCGCCAACTGGTAGCGAACCATATCATGAACCAAATATTTCTTCACCTCAGTGTCGAAAACTGCATCTGCAAGCTCACGCTCAGACACTTGGTTCTTTTTCATATCGTAAACTGTTACCTTTGCCATCTTACTTCTCCCGTATCACCATTGGGCCCGCTTACGCCTTAACAGCCTTGCGGATTGTGACCAGTCCATTCTTAGGGCCAGGTACGGCGCCCTTAATCAGAATCAGATTCTGGTCTGCACGAACGCCAACAACTTCAAGATTCTGAACCGTTACTCGCTCATTACCCATCTGGCCAGCCATCTTTTTGCCTTTAAATACATGCGCAGGCCAAGCACTACAACCAATCGCTCCAGGTCCACGGTGAAATGTAGAACCGTGAGTCGAACGACCACCGGAAAAATTCCAACGCTTAATTACACCCTGAAAACCTTTACCCTTGCTTGTACCAGCAACATCTACAACATCACCAACAGCAAACACATCAGAACAAACTATCTCTGAACCCACTTCACAATCCTCAATGTCGCCATCGATTTCACGAAGATGAGCAAAAACACCCTTGCCCGCCTTCTTGAAATGGCCCATTTCAGGCTTGTTAATGCGGTGTGCTTTCTGCGCTCCGAAACCTAACTGAACTGAACTATAACCATCAGTCTCAGCTACTTTCTTTTGCACAACCGTACACGGCCCAGCTTCAACAACAGTCACCGGGATGCGCATACCGTTCTCGGTAAATATCTGGGTCATGCCCAGTTTTTTTCCCAGAATTCCGTTTACCATCATACTATCCTTATCAAAAGCTATTCGAACCTAGAGCTTAATCTCAACGAAGACACCTGCTGACAGATCTAACTTCATCAACGCATCAACCGTTTGCTGTGTAGGATCCAATATATCTACGAGACGCTTATGAGTACGAATCTCAAATTGCTCACGACTTGTCTTATTTACATGGGGACCACGCAACACACAGTACTTATTAATTACTGTTGGGAGCGGGATAGGACCCGCCAAGTGGGACCCAGTCCGTTTCACCGTATCGACAATTTCATTGACTGCCATATCAAGCAGCTTATGATCATACGCCTTAAGGCGAATTCTTATTTTCTGGCTGGACATTTGCTAACCTCGATTACTCAATAATTTCACTAACGACACCGGCACCAACTGTACGACCACCTTCGCGAATCGCGAAGCGTAGCTCTTTATCCATAGCAATTGGAGTGATCATGTCTACGGTCATGGCGATGTTATCACCAGGCATTACCATCTCAACGCCTTCTGGCAATTCTACAATTCCCGTTACGTCAGTCGTACGGAAGTAGAACTGTGGACGATACCCTTTGAAGAATGGTGTATGACGACCACCCTCTTCTTTCGTTAGGATATAAGCCTCAGCTTTAAAACGGGTGTGAGGT
>Ga0193964_1000245_pt1 | contig 26707 bp, 24 predicted proteins | sample FB_7_MG_FD_140323 | JGI IMG/M metagenome (GOLD analysis project Ga0193964, IMG submission 140323) | Microbial mat bacterial communities from the Broadkill River, Lewes, Delaware, United States - FB_7_MG | ecosystem: Environmental > Aquatic > Freshwater > River > Microbial mats | place: USA... | reverse complement strand
GCACGATACTGAGGCGGATGCTGAACGTGCATTTAACCGAGGCTCGGGTTCTGCAGGTCTCTATAATATTCGCATATTGCCTCGCGATGACTGCAATTTAGAGCGTTTTATGGAATCGGTGAATATCTTGGCTTGCGCGTACCCTAATCTAAAACCGCGATTACTAACGGGGTTTAAGCGCTGTATTTATCAAGATGGCAGTGTGAATGCTGTTGAACGAGAGATCGTTTCAAGCATCGCCGCGGTTATGGATGCTCCTACGCCTCTGTTTTTAGATAGCTAATTTTAGATAGCTATTTTTAGGTAACTATTTGTAGATAGCTATTCTCAGACAACTATTTTTAGGCAACTAGCGCAGATCAAGCGCGGCTAGCCAGTTTATCCGGTTAGTCGTGCCATCTCTTCTTTTAAGTGCTCAGGTGAATAATCGATGAACTTTCGTCCGCTCACTAAGCGGCTTAGGGAACGGCCTTCTAAATGAACATAGACGCGATCATGGGAGCAGTGGAAATCGATAGTTTTGCCTGAAAGGTCTTTTTCAAAGTGGCCGTCAGAGCAAATAGTATCCAACTGCACGATTAGTTTTGAGTCATTTGGGTGTTCTATTACCGTTGCGGGAATGCAATGTCCGCTTTCTAGAATGGTTACGCCGTCGCCTATATGGTAATTGGCGTACATGTCTTCCGCTTTACGCTGAAGTAGTTCATCGATTACATCGACCAATATCGAGATAACGACTTCATGTTCTTTGATCGGACCTAGAAGAGAATGGCTAAAAGACTTTCTGTCTTTTGCATTGAACCATCGCGAAGCATTGTCATCGTTGACAACTTTTCGAATAATCAGATTGATTTGATTGATATCCATCTAGTTCTCTCCCTGAGATATGTTAATCCATCTTTTTTGGATATAGGTGGAAGCCTAGAATGGAATAAGAGAAATTCAAGAAAAAATATAAAAAGCGGCATGAGGATTTTTCACGCTTGTTCGGTATTGTCGTTTGAATAACTCTGTATTGTGACTATTGAATTTCTTTAGCTAATTGAAATTATTGGTCTTTTTTCCATTCGAGAGACAGTGATACAGAATCCGCGAATCGAAGTGCATGGGGTTTGTCGATAGTCACTTTTGCATAACAAGTCCATGGGTGAGCACTACAAATATCCAACACATCGGACACAAGCTTTTCTAAAAGCAGGAAACGACCCTCTTCAACATGATGAATAACATCTTTGGTAATCGTCTTATAATTTAACGCTTGCTCAACGTCATCGTCTGCAAAGCCTTTGCTCGCGGGATATTGGATCTCAATATTTATAACGACATCTTGTTGTTTTTCCATCTCGTCAGGGTTAAAACCAATAAAGGTGCGTAGACGTAAATTAGTGATGTTGATAATGGCATTGCTTAGCATAAATTTATGAATCCTTAATCGTGCTTGTATGAATAATTAACTAATGGAAGTCGAAGTCATCAGGTGTAATTCAATCATTCTATGGGGAGTTTTATAGTGAAGGTGGTACCTTGTCCCTCTTCGCTATTAACAATAATCTCACCATTATGGTCTTTGATGATTCCATAAGCGATAGCAAGGCCCATTCCTGTGCCTTTACCGGTTGCTTTTGTTGTATAAAACGGAACAAAAATCTCTTTTATAACATCTTCACTCATCCCACAGCCATTATCAGATATTTCAATAACTATCTCTGAATTTGAGGTTTGGCTAGAGATCGATATGGTTGGTTTAGGTTGTTTCTCTGTGGCATGTTTAGCATTGATTATTAGGTTTAGAAAAACTTGGTTTAGCTCATTAAGATTGCAGGAAATGCTTGGTACAGGCTGTAGGTCGAGCTTAAGATCAACAGAGTTCTTTAGTTCACTATTCAATAGTTTGATTGTGCTCTCTATTCCGGAAACAACATCGGATAAATCGCGATCACTTGATTGTGAACGGGCAAAGCTACGTAAGTTTTTTACAATATCGCGGACGCGAGTGAGGCCTTCTACGGTATCGCTCATTAGTTCAGGAAGATCTTCTTCTATGTATTCAAGGTCTTCCTCTTCGACAAGTTTTTCATAATCGGTGCGAAGGTCGTCAGGCATTGTCCCTGATATCTCTTTCATAAAAGCAATAACGGTAGCGTACGAATGGTGATATTTGATAAGCGATTCAATATTGCTTGTCACAAAGGCCAGCGGGTTGTTTATTTCGTGGGCCATACCGGCAGCAAGTGTACCTAAAGTGGCTAATTTTTCATTTTGAAGCATGGCAGCTTGCTGTTTTTGTAGAAGGTCATAGCTCTCTTTTAGCCGTTCGCTTTTTAAGAACAGTTCGCGGGATTTGCTTTCTAAAATCTCTTCGGCTTTAAGACGAGCGCGCTTTTCTCTTTCGTAGGCGATTTTGTAGGCATTTTCTTCAGTATTTGAGGGCATCATAAAAACCTAATGATTAGGTCGCAGTGATCTGAGCCTTTGTGCATGCAAACCGGATGATCAATACTGATCGCTGTGTTGTAATGATGGGCTGCACCACGAATTAAACCTTCAGCGAGTAAGCATAGCTTACGTGGTGAGCTATAACGCATTAACAGTGTATCTTCGCCCTCCTCATATGCAAAGTCAGGAAGATTCGGGTTTTCATAGAGCTTGCGTACTTCCATATGAATAACGGCGTGAACGCTGATCAAAAAACCTTTTAAGGATGATTCTGCTTCTATAAAACTGGGGTATCTTGTAGCAAGTCCTTCGAATAGACGCTCACCAAATATACCAATGAGTTTTTCTATCGGTATATTCGTTTTGGTAGATGTACAGCCTACAAGTGCAAACAGCTCTTCATCAGGATAGCTTTCACCTGAAGTGTAAACCCCTTCAACCGGCTGTGATTCCAAGATCTCATTCCAAGTAGCAATGCCGCACTGCTCGATCACTAGCTCTTCAAGTACATTGAAAATAACACCTTTCATTGTAGAACCTTTCTTTATCGTTTTTACGCAGAAATTATTAAATTACCTGTTCATCTAAGCCAGCGTTACCTTGTAATTTCTACCTATTTTTGATGTTTCTTACTATAGTATATTTTTCAATAAAAGCTACCAAAGTCACAAAAGTCGTTAATGGTTTTTGGAAATATTCTTTTAAAACAGTAGGTTATTTTTTGTTGTGTTTTTTGTTGAAATGAATTGTGTGACATTTGGCTAAGTTGTGGCTAAGCTGAAACAGCACCTAATAACAGACTAACTATATTGCAATAAGGTAGATGCGTTGTGATGAAAACTTTAACCACGGGGGAGATCGCTAGTATCTGCGATGTAAACCTACGAACCGTTATCCGTTGGATTGAACGGGGAGAGTTGAAGGGATTTAAGCTACCAGGAAGGGGTAATAACAGAGTAACCCAAGAGGACTTTGTTACGTTTCTAAAAAACCACAAAATGCCGATTCCAGCCGAGCTATTGGATGATGGGCATAACCATATTTTGATTGTGGATGATGAGCTGCCGTTCTCTAAATCGATCCAACGAGTGCTAAGGGGGGCGGGTTATGAGACCAGTATTGCCAATGATGGCTTTTCAGCAGGGAGCCAACTATCCGCATTAAAACCGGCATTGATGACATTAGATTTAAGTATGCCGGGATTAGATGGATTTGATGTTATCCGTTTTGTTAGACATTCTGCGATTATCTCATCAACGCGTATTTTGGTGGTTTCCGCTTTAAATGAGCAGGAGTTGAGTAAAGCCTTGGAGTGCGGAGCGGATGCTTATCTACAGAAACCGTTTGCGAATTCAGAACTCTTGGCTTCTGTCGAAATGTTGATGGGATATGATCGTAGTCTTGTGAGTAAGAGTAGCTAATTTAAGGACAGGTGGTTGTTCATGGAGCAATATGGTCGCGCGATCTTTGTAGATGATGATAGTAGCGTACTGCGTTCACTACGCCGTGGCCTCCGTATGCATTATAAACATTGGGAAATGGAGTTTGAACAATCGCCCGAGGTAGCTCTTTCGCGCTTAAAAAACTTTGATGCGTGGGTGGTGATTAGTGATAAGAAAATGCGGGAATTAGATGGTGCCGATTTCTTAGATCAAGTTGCCGAACAAACACCCCAAGCGATTAGAGTGTTATTAACGGGTGATATCAGTGATGAAACTGCGGTCGCATCGGCTAAGAGTGCTCACTTACTACTACCGAAGCCGTTTGAGTTAGATGATTTAATTGATGTGTTAGAGCGTTCTGTTTATTTGCGAACGTTACCTATTTCTGCTTCGTTACGTCAGACACTCGGTGGCTTACAAAGTCTTCCGGTTCTTCCTAAAGCGTATCAAGACCTTTCTGCTTATCTGAAAACAACTCAAATGCCTGAAAATAAGAAGGTGGCTGAAATTGTAACTCAAGATATTGGCATTCTTAGCAAGGTTTTACAGCTGGCAAACTCTAGCTTTTTTGGCGCGACAACCCCTGTTAACAATGTCGAAATGGCAATTGTTCGTTTGGGGCATGATCTTATTAAACAGATTGTTCTTTGCGCAGGACTTTTTTCTCAGCCTGTAACCCTTAGTGATGACCTGGAAGAAACGGGAGAGGAGATATTGCAGCAATCTGAAGAGATTGCTGGCGTAATGAAGGAATTAGCGATCTGTGCAGGTTTGAGCAGAAAAGCGGTAGATAATATCTACGTTTTAGGTTTGTTGCATCAGGTAGGTTGGCTGGTTGATGGTGTTAAACAGGAGGGAGATAAGTGTGCGACTGGTGCTTATCTCCTGCAACTCTGGGGCTTTGACAACGCGTTTTGCGAGGCTGTTTTGTATCAAAATGATCCACAAAAACAGCCTGAATTAACGATCTTAACAAATTTGCTTTTTTTGGGGCGACAGGTAGTCCTTGCTCAGAAAGAAGGTGTTCCTTTTTTTGAGCAGAGTGAAATGAGAGACCTAATTGATAAAGCCAATGTTGGTGCTTACTTTAGAGAGTGAAATATGATGAACCGAATTTTTTTCAGCTTGTTGTTGAGTAGTTTTTTGTGGGGCGGGATCGTGCAGGCGGAAACACTTAGTTTTGGGATCGTGCCGCAACAGTCCGCTAAAAAGTTAGCAAAGCTTTGGACACCAGTCAGCAATTATTTGAGTGAAAAAGTGGGCGTTAAAATTCTTTTTAGTACCGCTAATGATATCCCAACATTTGAGAAACGTTTGCTTGAGGGGGAATATGATATCGCTTATATGAACCCATACCATTATACCGTTTTTAATCAGAAGCCCGGTTATGAGGCGATCGCTAAGCAGAAAGATAAGAAGATCAAAGGCATTGTTGTCGTAGCAAAGGATAGTCCATTGACTGCCTTAGATCAGCTTGCAGGAGAAACGCTGTCATTTCCATCCCCTGCAGCCTTTGCAGCCAGTGTTTTACCACGTGCAAAAATGAGTAAGGATGGCATAAATATAACACCCAAATATGTTTCTTCCCATGATTCTGTCTATTTAACGGTGTCTAGAGGCTTATTCCCTGCGGGTGGGGGCGTCATGAGAACCTACAATAATACCGCGCCGGAAGTCCGTGATAATTTGCGTGTTCTATGGTCGACGCCAGGGTATACACCGCATGCATTAGCGGTACACCCTCGTATCGATAATGATGTGAAAATTAAATTGCAGCAAGCGTTAGTGGAGATGGCTTCAGATCCAGAAGGGCAAGCGTTGCTGAAAGCGATCAACTTTAAAGCATTAGAGCGTGCGCAAGATGAAGATTGGGATGATATTCGCGGGCTAAATATAAAGTTATTAGATCATCTTTTACAGTAACGCAGGCGTCATATAAGGGTTGTATCCGTGTCACTCAGACTTAAAACCATTTTAGGCATCGCGAGTATTGAAGCTTTATTGCTGCTTCTGTTGATATCTATGACGTTGGACTACCTAAGAACAACAAACTATGAAGGGCTGTCAAAGCGTGCGTCTACAACAGCGACGTTGTTTGCTACGACCTCAAAAGATGCTGTCTTGAGTTATGACTTAGCTTCGTTAGAGTCATTCGTTAACGAAGTACTGAAGAACCCTGATTTAGTTTATGCCCGGGTTTTAGGGCCTGAAGATCAACTATTTGCCCAAGCTGGAGAGAAAGCAGTGCTTGCGCGATCGTTTCAAGCCGATCTACTTGTTGAGGATGTTTCCGACAGCATTTTTGATACTTATGCTGAGATAAGTGAGGCTGGTGTTGTGTATGGCCGAGTTGAAATAGGTTTGGACATCAATAGTTTGACAGCAACGATTGATGAAGCGAAAAATAAAAGTGCTTCAATTGCAGCGTTAGAGATGTTTATGGTGGCGCTGTTCTCGCTGATCTTAGGCACTTATTTAACACGGCAATTAAAATCCCTCAGTGATGCGGCTAAAACAATTTCAGCGGGTAATCTCGCGGTTCAGATTCCAGTAAAAGGGCGTGATGAAATTGCCGAAGTGGCAAACGCGTTCAATGCGATGGCGATTGATCTGCAAGAGGCGAGTCAACGTCGTGATGAGTTCGAAAGCCAATTGAAGGAGCTTAATCGCTCGTTGGAAGATAGAGTCGTTCAGCGTACGCAAGAATTAGTTGAGAAAAATGTACAGCTTGAGAAAGCAAATCATGACATAAAAGATACGCAGGCAAAGTTATTACAATCAGAAAAAATGGCGTCAGTCGGTGTATTGGCGGCAGGCGTTGCCCATGAAATTAATAACCCACTTGGGTTTGTCATGAGTAATCTCTCGACCTTAGAAATATATGTGAATAACTACAAAGCGTTAGTTTCTGAGTATCAAGCCCTCTTTAAAATGACGGATTCCGAAGAGAGGAAGATACAGTATCAACGTATTAATCAGTTGATTGAAGAGTTTGATCTTGAATTCATGAGTGAAGATCTACCGGACCTCTTAAAAGACACACACGAAGGATCAATTAGGGTCAAAGAGATCGTTAAAGGCTTAAAAGCATTCTCCCACATAGATCAGGCGGAAGGGATGCAACTAGCCGATCTTAATGAGTGTATCTCAAGCACACTGAAGGTGGTGAATAACGAACTGAAATACCATTGTCAGGTTATCGTTGAGCTGGGAGAACTACCGCATATTTATTGTTTACCTGGGCAAATTAAACAGGTGTTATTAAACCTTTTTCTTAATGCCGGCCACGCGATTAGTGGCAAAGGGACAATCACAATATCTAGTCGCTTGGAAAATGATTGTATTGAAATAAGCGTCCAAGATAGCGGTTGCGGTATTTCTAAGGATGACGTTGGAAAACTGTTTGATCCTTTTTTTACCACCAAAGCGGTTGGCGAGGGTACAGGTCTAGGGTTAGCGATCTCATATGGCATTATTGTAGAAGAGCATAAAGGTGATATTCGGGTTTCCAGTGAAGAGGGCGTGGGTAGCTGTTTCACGGTTGTACTTCCCGTTGTACTTGAAGCTCCAGCACAAAGTCATATCAAAGAAACAGATGCCATTGAACATGGATAAGTAAGGGATGTATTAAACGATGGAATACAGAGATAACGCCATTTTACTCGTGGATGATGAACCTGCGGTTTTAAGTTCGTTAAAACGCTTGTTGAGAGTATTGAGGTGTAAGGTTTTCACCTCTGTATCCCCTCTAGAAGCGCTTGAACTGTTAAAGGAACAGCCGGTGGATATTGTCATTAGTGACATGCGCATGCCCGAAATGGGAGGTGAATGTTTTTTAGAGCAGGTGGCGGCGCAGTACCCGGAGACAGAGCGTATTGTTATATCCGGTTACTCTGATGCCCAGGCAACCATCGATGCTATTAATCGGGGTAAAGTCAGTCGTTTTATGCTCAAACCATGGGAGGATGAAGATGTCCTGAAGATGGTTAAAAAGGGCTTTGAACTGGCAATTCTTAAAAAAGAAAATCTACGATTAAGTGCAGAAACAGAAGAAAAAAATGACGCGCTAGAAGCATTAAATAAATCGTTAGATGCGAAGGTTCAGGCGCGAACCAATCAATTAAAAGTTGCTAATGAGAGTATTAAAACCAGTTATCGTTCTGTGGTTCGTATGTTCTCAACTCTGACCGCCAGGCGTTTGGGGAGCAAAGTTTCAAAAAATAACCAGACGTTGAATCGGATCTTAGTCAGTGTTGGTTCGAAAGCGGGTGTGGAAGGTGCTGAATTAAAACAGCTCTATTATGCTTGGCAGCTCCGCCAAATTGGAAAGCTCAGCTTTTCGGATGATCTCTTAAAGACACCTTATCTCAAGTTAGAGGTAGAGCAACAGCGACAATATCAGAGTCATCCGCTTTTAGCGCAAGCTGCCAGTCTGATGGTGAAGCCTCTGTTTCCCGCAGGGCAAATCATCTTACAGCATAAGGAGTACCTGGATGGGAGTGGTTATCCTAAAGGATTAAGTGGCGAGGGTATAAGTTACAGAGCACAAATCTTGTGCGTAGTGAATGATTATGTAGAGCTCATTGGTGGCTCATACGATGAAAGGCAATATAGCACCACCGAAGCGATCTCTTATATGCAGCAGACCGCGCCTGAACGTTACAATCAGGCAGTCGTTGGTATTTTGGCTGAAGTGATTGAGTTGATGAGCCAATCTGGAGAAGCAATAAGCGATAAGAATATTCGGACAGAACAACTTCGTAAAGGGATGAAACTGAGTCGGGATTTAATTAGTGAAGAGGGGATTTTACTCTTAAGCGCGGACCAAATTTTAGATGATTTGGCGATCGAGCGTATTAGAGAAATAGAGTTTAATTTAGAAGAAGAGTTTACGGTTTACGTATCGCAATAAATGACCTAACAATGGATTATCAAGTATATCGCTACCGGAAAAGTGAGTAATAAATGGCTTATAAAATCCTTTTCGTGGACGATGAACCGCATATTTTAAAAGCATTAGTACGTCTGTTTAAGCAAGAGAGTATTGATGTAATTACGGCTAATTCAGCGCAGGCGGCGTTGGATATAATGCAAAGTGAAACTATCCCCCTCGTCATTTCTGATTACCAGATGCCGGGTATGTTAGGCACGGAATTGCTTGCGAAAATAGAGGCTAACTGGCCCAGTACGATTCGTATTATCCTCAGCGGACATTCTGATTTCGAAACGGTGCTTCATGCAGTCCATAGTGGCGTTGTACATAAGTTTTTAGCTAAACCATGGAACAATAAAGAGCTTGTTGAGCATATTAGAACATCTTTAGCGCAACTAAATCATGCACATAAAGATGTGGGTAAGCAGAAGGTGGACCGAGGCTTATCGAGTATTAATACGATAGAGTATTCCGCATCAAAGGTTCAGCTTGACGTTGTTTTAGATACTGTTTTTGATGGCATTATCACGATGAGTGATAAAGGAATTATTGTATCGGTTAACAAGTCGGTAGAACGAATTTTTGGCTATCAACCTGAAGAGTTAATCGGCGAAGATATCGCTTGTCTAATGCCCAAACCTTATCGTCGTCAGCAAGACTATTTTCTTTCACTTTATCACTCCTCAGATTCTCAGGATGCTGATGGTAATCCGCGTAGTTTAGTTGGGCTTCGAAAAAATGGTGAAGTTTTCCCGATTGAGATCAGTCTCAATAGTATGGAGATCAATGGTGATCTTCAGTTTCTAGGAATGATTCGAGATATTAGCCGCCGGGTGCGGGCTGAAAGTGAAAATCAATTACTAATCGATGCATTTGAAATAGCACAGGATGGTTTTGCCCTGTTTAGTTCGGGTGGGCGGCTACTTCATTGTAATCAGCAGTTCCGCCATTTGTATCAAGCGTGCGGGGACGCTTTAAAGGAAGGAATTAGCTATAAAGCATTCTTTGAACTAAGCATCCAAAACGGCCTTTTTGTTGAGGCACAGCCAGACCCTCAGTATTGGTTAATGCAGCAGTGCGAAGCTCATCAACAATTACCGCTCATAAAACAGTACGAGCTTAAGCCAGGGCAGTGGATAGAGATACATGAAACGCGAGCCGAAAACGGGTCTGTTATCGCCTCTCATTTAGATATTAGTCAGTTAAAGCAAACACAAATTTCTCTATTAGCCGCAGTTGAACAGGCGGAGCACGCAAGTAGTGCTAGAGGGCGTTTCTTGGCGATGATGAGTCACGAAATTCGTACACCATTAAATGGCGTGTTAGGGCTTTTACAGTTATTACAAGACACGCCATTGAGTGATGCGCAAAAGGGATATGTTGATACCGCGCTTATATCCGGCCAAAGCCTATTAACGATTATTTCGGACATTCTCGACTTTACTAAAATTGAAGCGGATAAATTGGAATTAATAAGTGGGCCTTGTGAGGTCTCAAAGCTTTGTCACGAGTTGTTAAAGCTTTTCCAGATGAGGGTTGAGGAAAAATCGATCCAATTAACCTTAAATCTGGATGAAAACTTACCGCTTCTGGTCGAATTAGACGGGCAACGTTTGCGGCAAGTACTGCTCAACCTTGTGGGAAATGGGATTAAGTTTACGGATGTTGGTAGCGTTGAACTTCAGGTAAAAATAACGCCTAAGCAACGTATTCTCTTTGAAATAAAAGATACAGGCATCGGTATCCCTTTGAATGAACAGGATCAGGTTTTTTCCGAGTTTAGTACACTGAGTAATAATGCGGATGGCCGAATCTATGAAGGCACTGGTCTAGGTCTAGCGATTAGTAAAAAATTGGTAGAGCTGATGGGCGGAGAACTTGTTTTTGTAAGCACGCCGAACCTCGGTACAGTATTTCGATTTAGCTTGCCACTTAACGAACTATCTAGCAAGAATCTACCCCCCCAAACCGTCGCTGATACATACCAATTTAAAGGAACAGTCTTGTTGGTTGATGACAGTGAAACCAATCGCCTAGTGGCGAAGTTAATGCTGGAGTCGATGGGGGTTAATGTTGTTTGTGCTTTCGATGGCTTTACAGCACTTGAGTGTTATGAGTCGAATAAATATGAGCTGATTTTAATGGATGTTGCTATGCCTGGGATCGATGGCTTAGAAACCGCTAACCGGCTGCGCCAATTACCTGAGTGGAAGGATACCCCAATTGTGGCTTTGACGGCTTATGCAATGCCAGATGATAAAAAACGCTTTAAGGCGCATGGTTTTGTTGGGCATATTGAGAAACCTCTAGATAAAAAAGAACTTGCTAGAGCTATCTCTTTATACCTTAAAGCTGAACCTACTTTGGGTGGGATTATTATCGATCAAGGTTTATCTGAGAAAACCAGAAAAGTAATCGAGATCAGCGCGTTAGATCAATTGGCTGCTGATACATCTGAAGAGGTCCTGCCGCAGCTAGTTGAAGTATTTGTCAGGGATGCAGAGCAGCGTATTAAGGAGATAGGTGAAGATAATAACGCCGACATTTTAGAAAGGCATCTACACACGTTAGGGAGTAGCGCATCACTTTATGGTCTGAAACCTTGTGCAGAGCGAGCACGTTTTTTAGAGTTGCAGTGCAAACAGGGGATTGATATTGGTTCAGAGATTGAGTCATTTATTATGCTATGTCAGCAAAGCCTCGATGCATTGATCGAGGCGGTAAAAGTACGTTAAATTCTGCAGAGGTTAGTCGCAAATTTTTTCTGCGTATATTTATCTACTGTTTCCAACTATTTTTTTTGCGATAAATGGTAGCAGCACTGATCTGTAAGTAATGTGCTGCCGTTGGGATATTGCCTCCACAAAGATCAATGGCTCTTTCTATCGCTTCTCGCTCCAGTTCAACCATTGGGCGAATTAACTGAGACAAAGAACTTTCTAAACCAGCATCGGTTCCCGTGTTACTCTCGATGGCTGCCGGTTGCGTGAGAGTGTGGGGCGCCATACTGTGAGCAACGGCTTGTTTAACGGGGGTATTGCACGTATCTAAAGGGGCTGGAAGCATTGTTGTCGTGACATGATCGCCGTTATGGAGTACGACAATATTGCGTATGACATTCTGTAATTGGCGGACGTTACCTGGCCAATCATAGTTACTTAAGGTCAATTCTGTTTCGGAATCAAAGGCTTTAAAACTTTTACCTTCTTCGTCGGCGTATTGATTTAAAAAATGCCGCGCAATTTCAACAACATCATTTTCCCGCTCCCTTAGCGGTGGAAGGTGAATAGGTAACACGTGCAATCGGTAGTATAGATCTTCACGGAAATTACCCGCTTGTACCTCGGTCATTGGATCTTTATTGCTGGCACAGATAATTCGAACATCTACTTTTTCCGTGATGTCGCTGCCTACTTTTTGTAGGGTGCCTGTTTGTAGAAAACGTAATAGCTTTGATTGCAGCGATAACTCCATTTCACAAATTTCATCAAGAAATAAGGTACCGCCTTTAGCCGCACTAGCTGCCCCTTCTCGATCACTTACCGCGCCAGTAAATGCGCCTTTAACGTGACCAAAAATTTCACTTTCGATTAAATCTTTAGGAATCGCACCGCAGTTTAGTGCAATAAATGCGGATTTGCTGCGGTCACTGCGCTGATGTATCGCTTCAGCGCAGACCTCTTTTCCTGTTCCGCTTTCTCCGGTAATAAAAATTGTGGCGCGAGAACTTGCAGCACTATCAATGACTTGATAGACACGTTGCATCGGAAGGGAGGAACCAATAAAACCACAAAAGTTTTTTCGATCAATCTCTTCTTGGTATGTTTTTACAATGCGTTTTAGTTTTTGGCTTTCAAAAGAGTTATTCAGTGTCGTAATCAGGCGGTCTTTGCTAAACGGTTTAACCAGGTAATCTCTAGCACCTAACTGCATCGCTTCGATGGCTGTACTCATAGAGCAATCGCCAGTAGTGACGATGACCTCGATTGGAAGTTCGTCAACATTGACCTTTTTAAGGATCTCGATTCCGTTCATATCGGGAAGTGTAAGATCAAGTAGGATACCGTCGAAGGTTTCTTTCTGCATGTAACGCAAAGCCTCTTGGCCTGTTTCCACATGCTCTACTTGATAAGCTAAACCTGTGAGGTAGCTACGGTAAACCGCTGCCATGGAAACATCATCTTCAACTAAAAGAATACGTGTTACTGCAGGTATGGGCATTGGACATCCTCTCCAGCCAGATTACTTCCTTTTAGCCTATGCTACAGGGTAAGGTGTGACAAGTAATAAGTGATTGAAATTGGGGCAAATAGTATGAATAAACTACTGGCACAATGGCATTTGCAGCCGGAATTAAGCGAAGCAAGACGCATCAGAGAGGCGTTGGCCGAAGTGCTAGATGAAAACCATGTCCCGGATGCCGATTCCTTCCTATTAGCCTGTGCCGAATTAATAGTGAATTTACATAATTATCCTGACCCCAAGCCGAGCAAGGTAATCATGAGTTTTCGGTGTGATGATTATAGCTGGTGGTTAGAGCTACTTGATAATGGTCCTAGTTTTAATAACTTTAGTCGTTTAATGAATGATTCGGACCCCGTGGTTGCTGCTGAAAGTGGCATGGGTTTAAAACTGCTTGCGCATTACTTTGCCGATATATCTTACATTCCGGCTTGTTATCGAGAAGATAGCTGTAATCAAATGCTGTTGCGCCAACCGTTAAGTGATACGTCTCTGGGGAAGAGTGTCGTGCTTGTTGTCGACGATGATCCTAGCTATCGAGCGTTAGTCAGCGCTTACTTGGAAGACTTCGTTGTGATTGAACGCGAGAGTGTTAAGCAGGGTTTTTCAGCGGTCCTGCAATATAAACCCGCTTTAGTGATATGCGATATACGAATGCCAGAGAGTGACGGACCGGCCTTATTCGAGCAAATATCGCATATACCTGATGTTTCGGATACCGCATTTATCTACCTATCAGGTTGCGAAGACTCGGATATCATTACTCAGGCGGTTAGCCGCCCGATAGATGATTTTCTAACAAAACCCGTCACTAAAGAGAGATTGCGAGAAGCCGTCAATCGGGCTTTACATCGTCGGCAGTATTTATCCCAAAAAATACGAAGAGAGTTAGAGGAGAAAGTATCGCTAGGGTTACAGCCTAGTTTGACGCAAGAAATCCCAGGTTTTAAGGCGGAGGTTCGTACTATGTACCCCGAAGCAGGAGGAGGGGACCTACTTCAGCAATATGAGAAGGGGACATCGTCCCTTTTGCTGCTAGCTGACCTGATGGGACATGGTTTAGGTGCTAAAGGGTATGCCTATGCTTTAGCAGGTTATCTACGGGGGTTATGTTCATCGCTGTCACTAAAAAAAGGTGATCTATCTAAGTTATTGCAGCAACTGTCTTCAGGGTTTAACTCCGATCTGGTTCTACAAGAAACGCTTGCGACAATTATGGCCATACAGATCAAGCCCGACGGTAGCGTTCAGATTGTTAATGCGGGACAACCGCATCCCCTACTATTAATTAAGAGCTCTTGCCGGGAGGTTCAAGCAAATGGCCCCTTATTAGGCTTATCGCTCGTAGGTGAGGGTGACTATGTTCCACAAACTTTTAAAATGGATACGGGGAATCGGCTACTGTTGTTTTCCGATGGTTTTAAGGATGCCGCAGATGCCTGGCCTACTGTATTGATGGACGCTATCCAAGAAAGTCATCGTCTACCATTGTCAGCTGCCGCCGATTATATACTGCAACAACGGTTAGGTTTAGGTGGGGCTATCGATGACCTGACGTTGGTGTTATTAGAAAGGGGCGCTTAAAGATCTTGGTTTAATAACACCATCCGATGAAATCTATCTCTAAGTTTAGACATTACACGGGGCAACCAGCGGTCTAACCGTCGCGTTTCTCTGATTAGCTCCTCTTTAAGTCCAGGGGCAAATCTATCGTTCATAATGACTCCGCTCAGTGTTGCTCCGCTCTGTTTTAATATTTCATTAGCTTCATCTATCTGAGATTCGGTTGTATAGCCTGTGACTACATTAAGCAAGGTAGCTTGGCTAGCCGCACAGATAATGTCTACTGGCAAACCGTCTCGCTTGTCTTCACTGTTAGGTGTGTGGACAGTGTGGTGGTCGTGACTGAAGTACGATTCCTGACTATGTGTGATAGGGGCGCAGTCACAAATGACTATATCAAAACGTTGACGACAATTATCGAAAAAAAGGGATAAGGTTTCTTGATCCCTAAATTCGACACAATGGCTGGAAATAATCGGCGATGTAAGAGCAAATAGCCCTGGATATTGGCTCTCTTGAACGGCATGCTCCCAGTGGCCGGTGAGAGGCAGCCATTCGTTTTCTTGAATGTTGAGCTGGCGGCTTAACCCTGCTGACTGTGGATTAAGCTCAATTAACAGTGAGCGTTTTCCGGAGCGAGCAGCCCGTATGGCGATGGCTAGCGCTAAGGTGCTATTACCACTTTGCTTCTGTGGGCTGCATAAGGCGAACTGCTTCAAGTTTTGACGCAAAATAGATGCATAAACCGTTTCGAGTGCTGGTGTATTGTGTAAAGCGTACATTAGTTATACCTCGTCCATGGCTCTCAGTGGTTGCTACAGCCCAACTAAATGAGCGAAAGAGAAAATTGTTATAGATTCTTGCAGGGTACTGACTACGCGATACCAAGTACTTTGTTCTTTACTGGGAACATAGAGTGTATCCCCCGCACGTATTACAGGTAGCTGAGTGAAATCCCCGCTTTTGGCAAAATCTACTAGATCGAATAAGCGAGAATGCGCTTCTCCATCGATGCGGTTAATAACCACTATTCTATCTTGCAGCGCTGAATTCAGAGGACCGCCGGCTTCGGCAAGAAGATCTAAAACCGTCATGTTGTTATCAAAACTATAGCGGCCAGGACGGGCGACGGCGCCGAGTACTCGAATGACTGTTTCTTTTGGTTTTTCAAGCCATGCTCTGTCGCGTTTAGGGATAAAGATGACATCTTCGTTTTTGACTTGGGGCAACATACTCTCATCCCCGGTTTGGAAGTAGGTATGTAGATTTAGATGGCTGACTTGAGTTTTACCATTTTTGCGATGAGTGATGCGAACATTTGAAAGGTCTGCTTGTCCGTTTGGCCCTTGTGCAGCAGATAAGATATCTAGGAAATTAAGTTCAGCATCAAAAGCATAACGACCGGGAGCACCCACTTCTCCAAAGATATATATCGAACGATCACTAGATTGGCGCACCCATTGAGATCGGTTGTCGTTTGGATCTTTTGGTAGTTCAGGTATTACAACGGTATCTCCTGCGTGAACACGCGGTATCTGACGAATATCGCCTCCTTTATCCATAAAGCGTTTGAGGTCAAAAGTGATCGATTCAGTAATACCATTTTTACCTTGTTTAAGAATTTGTAGGTGAGCGGTATCTGCGCTTGCTATAGGGCCACCTGCGTGGGCGATGAGGTCCATCATTGTCATCTCTGATGCCCATTCGTATCGTCCAGGGCGATTGACTGCTCCGATAATGCGAACCGCGCGATTTGGGTGAACTTTTAACCAGCTTTTTTCATTCATATCTGTTTTTTCGGGTACTAAAATCGCATCACCTGGGCGGATATCAGGAAGCTTTCCTCTTCGTTGACCGTCCACATAGCCCTGTAGGTCGAATGGAACCACTTGCCCATCCGCACGGATAATTCTAATTTGGCGTGTTTCGGCAAAACGTGTTGGACCGCCTGCGGTTGCGAGAAGGTCATAGAAACCGCTGCCATCTCCCATCTCCATCGCGCCGGGCTTAAATACTTCCCCCATTACATAAACGGTGCGGGCACCACTTTGTACCTGCTCAGACGCTTGAGGAATAAAGATCACATCACCTTGGCGTATCTGTGGCATTAGCTTGGGGTTACCGGTATCGAGATATTCCCGCATGTTAAAGGGGTGTGGTTGGCCATTGTGGATAACTCTGATCTGCTCTATGCCGGCATACCGAGTCACCCCACCTGCGCGCATAATGAGATCCATCACCGTTGATTCGGGCTTAAATGCGAAGGTACCGGGGCGATGAACTTCACCAAATACCTTCACCGAGTCCCCGCCGTTACCAGCATCGCCAGAGGCTGTTAGCGTGCGAGCATCAAACTCAACTTGAACGTTACCAATGAGCGGTGATGCAGGGATAAAAATAACATCCATCGGTTGTAACGCGGGGAGGCTTTTAGGATCACCACTATCGAGGTAATGCTTATAGTCAAATTCGAGTAGACCTGATTTACGGCGGATCTGTAATTTGTCGAGTTGAGCCCCTTGAGCTAGGCCCCCAGCGTGGTTAATGGCCATCTGTACGTTTGATCGCATCGGTAGGTCTACTGGCCCAGGTTTTTTTACATAGCCAAGTACCGTGACGGATAAACGGCGCTCTTTGAGCGATAAGCTAAATTTGCTTAAATCTTTATAAGCATTGCTCAATTTATTTTTAAGCATCTCTTCTGCGGCGCTAATACTTTTTCCTTGCAGTGTTAGCGAGCCAATCTCTGGCAAGGTTATTTTTCCTTCATGGTTTAATTGGAAGTTTTTCTCAAACGCGCTTTCACCGGGGAATTTGATTTGTAATAGATCCCCTGGGCGTAATATTTCGGCGTTCGCGTGAAAGCTGATACTGCAAAATAGAGAGAAGAAGCAATATATAAACGCAGACTTTAGTAACCTATTCATAAACAAATCTCCCTTGTTGTCATATGCTCACAATCCCAAGTAACAGTGTTCATCGATTTTTTATTGTCTAAAGCATGCAGAAGCTTTTCTGCCTTTTCTAAAGTCAATTGAGCCTGCAGATAGAATTCTGCTGTGTATAATCGGCGACTGATGACTACTAAGTTTTTTGCTTGTTGGTAATGAGCGGGAAAGGTTTTCGCTTTCCCATCAACATGTTGTTGGCTAATCGCCGCTTCACAGCGATGTAAGCGTTGATGGAGTTCAATTTTTTGGTAGCTAATAGGGTAGCGTTCTGCAACGCCACCTTTGCCATTCTCTACTAAGTAAAAGCAACCACTTAAAAGCAGTGCATACCCGGTTAGGAGCAAGGCTTTAAGTGCAATCAATAGACGCTTCATTGTCTAACTCATCACACTAATTGATTGATCAATACGAAGATGTTTTAGCAACTCTAGAGGTTGGCCGTGAACACCGATTAGGTTTAGGTTACGCTCGAGTGCTCGCAAGCGTTTAAAGAGAAATACAATGGCCCCAATTCCTGATGAGTCTATAAATTGCACAGAGGCTAAATTGAGAGCAACATCAGACTCATTTTGAACTAATGCATCGAAGTTAGGACGTAAGATCTCAACGGCGAGAGCATCCAGTGAACCATCAATATCGAATTGGATTGTATTATTAATTTTTGTTGTAAAGGACATAATCCTGCTCCTGTTAATACTAATAAGTAAATAGAAGCAAAGCGTATGCCATGAAATTAGTATGTTGATTTTAAAGAGAAATTTGTATTTTTATGTAGAGTATTTTGTGTGGATAGATGAAATAACTGGAGAAATCGCATTTTGCGACTCAGGTTGATACTTAAAAGTTAAGCCGTGTTTCTAATCTTAATGGGCTTTATAGGTTTTTAATAAAAACCTGTTGGGCTTTAATGGCCGTAAAACCAAGGGATTGATAAAAGCGATGTGCCTCACTGCGTAGGGTATTGGCTCTAACGCGTATTCGATCACACCGATGAAGAAGCCACTGTTCCGCTGCACAAACGAGGCCTTTGCCAATGCCCAAACCTTGGCATTTTTGAGTAACAATCAAGCTGACAATTTCACCGGCTTTTCCTTCGGCAAGGCGTATATCAATGATCATGTTGATACAGCCAATCACCTCTTGATCTAATTCGGCAACGAGTATCTCGCCTTGATTGGCTCTTATCTCCGCAATGCGAGATTTCATAGCCGTGGGAGTCGTTTCATAACCAAGCTCCGTGATTAACGCGGCGAGTGTCGTTAGGTCTTTTTCGAGAGCCGGGCGATAACTAATCATGTGTATATAGGTTCGGTATTATCTGATGAGTATTGACTCAACTTTATCGCTTTTCGGGTGGAATATCCTTAATTCCTTGAGAAAATGCTTTGATTTCTTGAATACTTAGTTTTGTATTAACGCGCTCAAAAGAAGCTGGCTGGTGACTAAGAGAGATACCAGGGCGATGTTCAGTTGATGGGCGTATTGGGCGGGGAGTAAATTCCCCACCACAATTTGGACAGACATTTTCAAGGGTGTACGTTACACATTCAAGACAAAACGTACACTCATAAGAGCAGATCATCGCGTCCTTAGCGTTAGCTGCAAGGTCTTTGTTACAGCATTCGCAGTTGGGTTTGAGTATCAGCATCGTATTTTCTCCAATTGGTTATTCTGAATGATATAGATGGATCAATATTTCAATACCAAATTCTTATTTTCCAAGATAAGCCTACGGAGTGTTAGCTAAGTAGACTAGGACATGAATCCGTTAATTTCGGTCATTGCCCTCGTCCACAGATCATCACCCAAATGGTTTTGAAAATAATATGTAAGTCACACCTTAGCCATGCGGAAAAACTACTAAGGTTAAGAGCGTAAGCATGATCAAAGGCGACTTTGTTGCGGACATCCTCAATATTTTGGTCGTAGCCCTGATTCACTTGCGCTAAACCCGTAATACCAGGTTTAAGCCCCCAGGTTCTCTCAGCAAAGAATGGAATCGCTGTTTCAAGTTTCTGATAGAAGCCTGGACGTTCTGGACGGGGGCCTATAAGTGACATATCTCCACGCAGAACATTGTAAAGCTGTGGCAACTCATCTAATCGAGTTTTACGAAGGAAGCGGCCTATAGGCGTGATGCGTGGATCGGATTCGGTGGCCCAAACCGCGCCGGTTTTAGCTTCTGCATTTAGATTCATCGTGCGGAATTTGTACATCCAAAAAATCTCTGTTTTATGGCTATCTGCATGACCAATCCTTAGCTGCCTAAATAGGATGCTGCCAGGTGAACTGCAATAGATTGCAATCGCGATAAAAGGGAAAAGGATGAGACACGCCAATAAGCCAATTGAGGCGATAGTGATATCCATTGCTCGTTTCATGCGTAGTACAGGCGTTGGAATATAAGTATTCATGATGGGCTATCCTCTTTTGAAATTGACTTCCAGCAACCGCGCTCTAAGCCGAATAGGTAGCGTAGAGTCCCTATTAGTCCGCTGAAATAGCCATTAATTAGATAAAAGATAAGGATGAATGGTTTAATTATTGTTTGTTTGTTATTTCCAAAATTAGGAATTAGAAGGCTCAACCGGGCTGAGAGAATGCCAAGTATCTGTAGGCTAGAGATCAGTAGGAAGAGCGTAGATTCAACGGCTAGGCACAGGCAAATAGCCAGTTGAAATACAAGAATCATAGGCATTAAGGCGCGTAACGCTTTACCTGAAAAGAAACTAAAGGCAGTTCCTCCGTGCTTAGGTAATAACAAGTTGGGAAGAAATAACAGCTGTTGCAAGTTTCCTGCTGCAATACGGATGCGACGTTTTTGGTCCATATCTAAACTGGCCCTTTCAAGTTCTAAAGCGATAAGGTCTGTAGCGTAAATAGCCTTATGGCCCTGTGCTACGATGTTCATCGGGAGTATAAAATCGTCATTAATAATCTGAGGGGGAAGAGGAGTGAAAAGCTCTCGACGGAAAAAATAGAGTGCACCATGAACCCCAATGGGACTGCCTATAGCGGCTTCCCCCTTCTTGACATCGACTTGGTATTGCCAATATTTTTGCTCGCCCTTGCTCCCAGGGTTTAGCAACTGATAAGTGGCGGCTACGACACCAACTGATGGGATATCAAAGTGACGATTTGCAATTTTTAAACCGTCAATCGAGATTAAAGCGGAAGCATCACTTAGGGCGACAATATCACTCTCTATTTGAGGTATAAGGGTATTGAGTAAAGCGACTTTTCCTCTATTTTCCTCAAATTCCAAAACATCGATAGTGAGTGCTGAGTTTTCAATCTCTAATGCCGTTTGACGTGCAATATTGGCACTGTTATCGCTGCAACCATCACAGGCTATGATCAGCCTCAACTTGTTAGCAGGGTAGTCTAGACAAGCAACATTCCTTATTTTATCTGCGAGCACCGCAGCTTCATTAAAGGCCGGGACCAAAATACAGATCGATAGGTTTTCTACGTTATCTTGGGTCACCTCTCTCGATCGTTCAGGATCAGTAACGGGACCCTCTCGCTCTTTTACTCGAGGTAGGGGGGTAGGATGCCGTTTTAATATTTCCAGGAGAATGATGGGGTATACCAGATGGTGGTACATAATTAAGCACCACAGGAAGGCCAGTAAACACAACAGCTCAATAGACATATCAAGCCCCTTTCGCAGTATTGAGTAGATTAAAGTATGCCAAGGCGGTTTTTTCTAGATTGCCGGTGTCTAAAACAAACTGGCGAGGGCTGCTACGAGAAGGCATAAAGTGTTGGCGTAAAATCGCATGTTGTATCGCTTGAGCGCTTCCCGCACTGATAATGTCACCCGATTTCGGGCAAACAATACTTCGACTACCGCCGACATCGGTGACAATGGCGGGTACACCGCAGGCCTGTGCTTCTAGCGGGGAAAGGGGTAACCCTTCGTTAAGTGATGGAAGGCAGAAGAGGTCTATCGCTTGGTAAAAAGGGAGTGTGTCGTCAAGGTGCCCAAGAAAGTAAACACGATCGCGAATCCCTAGAGAGTCAGCAATCTGTTCAAGATGTTTTCTCAAACTACCACTACCGGCCAAGGCTAGGCTTATGTCAGCATGTGTTTTGCTTAATGCTTTTAATAAAAACTCATGACCTTTGACAGACTCTAGACGGGCTGCGCAACCTATGAGAGTTCCATGATTGGGTAGTTTCAGTTTGTTTCTACTGCGCTGCTTCTCTGCTGATGAGGCTGGTAGGAAGCGGTGTGTATCAATACCATTAAGAATAATTTCAGGCTTGCTATGGGGGAAGTAGTGACAGAGATCTTCTGCCACCGCATCACAATCGGCGACAAGCGTTGGCTTCAAAAGATGGAGCAATATTCTCTGTAAGCGTCTATTCGCTGTAGCATTAAGATGCCATGCATCATGCTCTGTATGGACTTGCGGTATTTGTAGCCATTTTGCGGCGATGCCAGCATACAATAGGGGGCCAATATGATGGCTATGAATCGCTGTCGCATTAAGCGATTTAAAGCGTTCAATAAGCCTTGTTATTAATGAGGGTGTTAACCCCGGTTTTTTGTTAAAGAAATACAGTTGTGAGGCAATATTCGCCAATCTAGGCCACTCTGTGATCGCTTTTTCTTTCGTGCCTTCCAAGCTGAAAATATAGATATCAGCGCGATCTTTAAGTTGATTTAAAAGATCGAGAGCCATTGTTTCTATACCCCCAGGGCGAAGGTGTTGTACAACTTGTATGATGACCTGCTTTTTTACTGGGCGGTGATTAGGTTTCATAGGTAACTCCTTAAAGGGTATCTGAACTCTTTGGCGCTGGTGAGTAAGGTTTGACCGCAGGAATGCGTGCTAAAACAGGTACTTGCAGCATTTCTACTAAGGTTTCTTTACGGCGAATACTGGTATCGAGTAGCTCCGCAATAACGCCTAGGCCAAGTCCTAGGCCAATTCCCGCCACTAAGCCTGCTGCGATAAAAGCCACGGTCGGCAGGTTGGTTGGTGCTAAGGGATCAAAGGGAGGATCTATTAATTTTACGCGCTCGCTTTCTTCATTTTTTCCAAGTGAACGGGTAACTCGTGCCATCTCATGACGTTCAGATAGATCTTCAAATATTTTATGGCGAACCTGGATGTCACGTTGTAATTCGTTGAGGCGGCGCTCGTGCTGCCCATATCCATTGACACGCTTTTGTAGATGAGTGATTTCACTATTTAGTGAGCTCACCTCTTTCTCTAAACGTTGGATATGATCATCAGCTTGTTGGAGCCGCTCTAGTTGAGAGATGAGAAGAGGGTGGCTACGGTTATTTGAATCGCTCTCTTGAGTCGTGGTTGCTATGGCCCATAATCGTTCTAACTTGACCCGGTTGAGATCACCAGTATTAAGTGAGCGCATGCCTGACAGAATTCGGTTCCTCTCTTGTTCGAGAGATTGTAATTGCGCGAGCACATTTTGGACTTTGCTATGCTCATCGGTATAGCGAGCCCTTAGCTGAGTGAGCTCTGCCATTACATTGATAATTGACTCTTCAATCTTGCCAACGACAGGGTTTGTTTGTGACAAGCGCATCGCTAAGCTCGCTTGAGCTGCTTTAGCGCCATCCAGCTCGATTCTACGCTCTGCCTGAAGACCCTTGAGGTCAGATAGGCGAGAGACATTAGCGCTATGGAGTGTAGGGAGCTCACTCGCGAACTTGTTACGGTATTCTGCTAAGGCTTTTTCAGCTGTCTGTAAATCAGCTTTACGACTTTCTAACTCTTGTGCAAGAAAACTCTCTGATTGAATAATAGATGATCTCTGCGGCGCGAGCACTCGCTCCACAAAGCGCATACTCACCATGGAAAGCGTCTCTTTCATGTGCGTTTTGTCTTCGGCTCGGTAACTGATTTTAATAAGGTTATCGCCTACAAGCTTTGCGTTGAGAGCGCGTGAAAGTTCAGCAATAACTTGAGCTTTTTCCTGTTCATCCATCTCTTCATTGAGCAGTTTTCTCTGCCAAGCGACACTGGCGAGAATATGACGGCTATGTAGCAGAGCATTTAAGGCTTCCATCCTGCTACGCAAGTTTGTCGCTATCGCAATATCTTCTAAAAAAGGGTTATGTTCTGATGCTTCTTGAAAAAGAATGGTGGTCGTTGTCTCATATTTTTTTGCACTTAATAGGCCAACACTTAGGCCAATAAAAGGCATGAGAAATATAGGTAGCGCGATGAGATATCGACGGCGCCAGCCAGCCCATAATAGTGAGGAGATGTTCTTGACTAATGCACTGCGAATCATAGTTATCTCCTCTAAACGTTTGGGGGTTACTGCGACACTTTAACAACATCAACTGCCAGATCTGGGCGTAGACTGACTTCGGTTGTTCTAGCCCTTTGGGCTAGAAATTCGCTGACATTTGTACAGCGACTGATAGCCACAGAGGCGGCAGAAAAACGATCAGCTTGACCGCCAAGCGCGCATTCCACCTGCATCAGGTTGCTATGCAAATTAGCAAAGCGATTGAGTCGTTCTTTTTGCTGCGATGAGAGCTGCTCTTTGGCGTTATCAAAATTGAGCAGTAACTCAGTCGAGCTTTCTGTACTCTCCTGACGGCTAGGCTCGCCTCTAGCTTGTGCTAAAAGTTGCTCCACTGAGATATTTTGAGCGGTACTTTGATCGGGGTCTGATAAACCTGGGATGCCTAAATCCATCTGTTTTAGCGCGACAGAGCAGCCGGTTAAATTGATGAGGGTAAGAAAAATGAATGCCTTTTTGAGACGACGAATATCCATGGCTGCGCTCCAAATGTTTAGTGATAACTAAAACAAAGCAGAGAGCGGGCCAAGTTAGGTTTTCTGACGTACAAGCCTGATAATATAAGGGGTAGAGCAGATGGAAGGGATAGATTAAGCGTGTGGTTTTAAGTGTGAAATAGTATTTTTCTTAGTTTGATTCGCATAATGAGACAGCTTTTGTAGACAGCCCTTTTCGCAACGCAAAGAAGGGCATAAGGTTAGCGCTTTTTAATGACCAAACTACCGATTGAATAACCTGCACCGAAGGAACATATCACGCCGATATCACCGGGTTCTAGATCATCCTTGTGAAGATTGAAGGCGATTAATGAACCCGCTGAGGCGGTGTTGGCATACTGGTCGAGTACTATGGGCGCTTCATCTGCATTCGCTTCTCTGCCGAGTAAGCGTTTGCCTATCAGTACGTTCATATTGATGTTTGCTTGATGTAGCCACCAGCGTTTGACCTCATGGTTTTCAATACCAAGGGTGCCTAGCTGTTGTGTTAAGTGTTCTGCGGCCATCGGGCAGACCTCTTTAAACACTTTACGCCCGTTTTGAATAAAGAACTTATCCTCTCCGAAAGGTTCAGAGTCATCGGTATAGGATAGATAGCCGAAGTTTGAACGGATATTGTTCGAAAATTGGGTCACTGACTTTGTGCTCAAAACTTCGTAGCTGTGGGACGATTGGCAGGTATCAGCGTGTTCCATAATCGTCGCAACCGCTACATCGCCAAAAATAAAATGACTGTCGCGATCTCGCCAATTATTCTGCGGTGAGGTGAGTTCTGGATTGATCACCAGAACGGTTTTCGCCGTGCCGGCCATCAGCATTTCATAGGCGCGTTGCAAAGCAAATGTCGCTGAAGAGCACGCAACCAGCATATCAAAACCGAAGCCTTCAATACCGAGTTCATTTTGGACTTCGATCGCAATAGCAGGGTAAGCGCGTTGGGTATAAGAGCAGCCAATAATAACCGCATCAATATCTGCTGCTTTTTTGTTGGCCGATGCCATCGCTTTTTCAGCGGCTTTAATGGCCATCTCTGCTTGATGCGAGAGTTGGTCATTGTCACGCGGCTCGATATAGGGACGCATCCGCTCAGGGTCTAGCGCCCCCTCTTTACGGTACACATAGCGACTCTTAATGCCTGACGCTTTGGTAATGAACTCTGCACTGGATAGCGGTTTCTCTTGTACTGTTCCTGCGTCGATTTCATCTTTGTGCTGACGATTGAAGGCAGTGGCATAACTATTATATGCCTCCACAAGCTCCTCATTGGTGATGGAGTGCTCTGGGGTCCAAAGTCCATAGCCGCTAATAACAATAGGGGTGTTTGGCTGATTCATAAATGACTCTTGGCTGGGTCTATTCAAGGATAATACTGCGCAGAAATAGATAAAAACGACCGCTAAGCTAAAACGATCTTTAAACTTAAACCATCATTAAACTTAAGCGATCTTTAAACTACCGCGGCGGCGTATTGCGCTATTTAACGATAGACGCATAAACGGGATAGGTAAATTTTGGCGGGTTTATACGGCAATAACTAGTGACATAATCGGTAAATATTGGTGACAAATTTGTTCATGGCTTGGCTTGTTAATTTAGCGTCATTGCCTATGGTTGCTAGACAGAGGCTATTGACTGACGTGGACTATTACTAAAAGTGGACTATTGCTAGAAATAAGTTATTGATCGAATGATCTGATCTCCTGCTCTGTGAGAAAACGCCATTCCCCTATATTCAGGTCCAGTTGAATATCGCCAATTTGGACTCGATGCAGGTTGAGGACTTTATTGCCTACCGCCGCAAACATACGTTTCACTTGATGAAACCTTCCCTCAGTAATCGTAAGCATTACCAAGCGCTCTTGCATCACAACCAGTTCCGCAGGGAGGGTTGGTTTATGCTCGCCTTGTAGCATGATGCCCTCCGTTAACGCCTCTTTAACATCGGATCTGAGAGGATCGCGTAAGGTAACTTGATAAACCTTTTTACATTGTTTGCTAGGGTTTGTGATGTCAAAGGACCAGCGCCCATCATCGGTAATTAACACTAAACCGGTGGTATCTGCATCAAGGCGGCCAGCAATATGTAGCTCTGATTTTTTTTCGATCTCCAAGCCGTTAAAAAGAGATGGGTATGCCTCATCAATATTAGAACAGATCGTATCTCTAGGTTTATGCATCATCAGGTAGCGCGGAGGGCGAGGGGTTAACGGTTCTTTGCTAAGCGTGATCTGATTATTTTCATGCACTTGTACCGAAGGGTCTAATACCGCAATGCCATTAACGCAGACTAAACCGTTCTGAATAGAGGTTTGGGCTTCCTCTTTCGTTAGCTCGGTACTTCGGCAGGTAAAT
>Ga0193964_1000244_pt1 | contig 26818 bp, 23 predicted proteins | sample FB_7_MG_FD_140323 | JGI IMG/M metagenome (GOLD analysis project Ga0193964, IMG submission 140323) | Microbial mat bacterial communities from the Broadkill River, Lewes, Delaware, United States - FB_7_MG | ecosystem: Environmental > Aquatic > Freshwater > River > Microbial mats | place: USA... | reverse complement strand
TCTTCAGGTACCTCTACTTCAACTTTCATCATTGGTTCAAGGATAACAGGGTTAGCCTCTCTACAACCATCTCTGAAACCCATAGAACCAGCAAGTTTAAACGCCATTTCAGATGAATCGACATCATGGTAGCTTCCATCATAAAGAGTTACTTTAACATCTTCGATAGGGTAACCAGCTTGAATACCTCTACCCATAGCTTCTGTAATACCTTTGTTTACCGCAGGGATAAACTCTTTAGGGATTACACCACCTTTAATCTCATCAATAAACTCATACCCTTTACCAACTTCTTGTGGTTCGATTTTGAGATATACATGACCAAACTGACCACGACCACCAGACTGCTTCGCATATTTGTACTCTTTGTTTACAGAGCTTCTAATAGTCTCTCTATAAGCAACTTGTGGAGCACCAACTTCAGCATCTACTTTAAACTCTCTCATCATTCTATCTACAAGAATCTCTAGGTGAAGCTCACCCATACCAGAGATAATAGTTTGACCAGACTCTTCATCTGTTGCCACTCTAAATGATGGATCTTCTTGAGCTAGTTTCCCTAGTGCAATACCCATTTTTTCTTGGTCAGCTTTTGTTTTTGGCTCAACTGCAACAGAGATAACTGGGTCTGGAAATTCCATTCTCTCCAAGATAACTCTATCTTTTTCAGAAGCAAGAGTATCACCTGTAAGTGTAGTCTTAAGACCAACAACAGCACCAATTTCACCAGCATAAAGGGCACTTACCTCTTCTCTTTTGATAGCATGCATCTTAAGAAGTCGACCGATTCTCTCTTTTTTGCCTTTGGTTGTATTGTATACATACGAACCAGACTCAAGAACACCACGGTAGACACGGATGAAAGTCAACTGACCAACAAATGGGTCTGTCATAATCTTAAATCCAAGAGCAGCAAACTCACCCTCATCAGTAGAAGGTACAACTACCTCTGTACCATCTTCATACTCACCTTTAATCTCTTCAACTTCTGTAGGAGCAGGAAGATATGAAACAACAGCGTCAAGAAGAGTCTGAACGCCTTTATTTTTAAAGGCTGTACCACAAGTCATAGGAATCATAGTAATAGCAAGGGTTGCAGCTTTGATACCAGCCTTGATCTCTTCTTCAGTAAGCTCTTCACCCTCCATGAATTTCTCCATAAGTTCATCACTACTCTCAGAAACAGCTTCAATAAGCTTCTCTCTGTACTCCTGAGCAGTCTCTAATAAATCTTCAGGAATATCAACTACTTCAAACTCTTGACCCATTTTACTCTGGTCATCGCCCCAAATAGTTGCTTTCATAGTAACGAGGTCTACAATACCTTGAAAGTTCTCTTCCGCACCAATAGGTATCTGAATAGGCACGGCATTTGATTTAAGTCTCTCATTGATTTGTCTCTCAACTTCATAAAAATCAGCACCAGTTCTGTCCATTTTGTTTACAAATACCATTCTTGGAACACGGTATTTGTTTGCTTGTCTCCAAACAGTTTCAGATTGTGGCTGAACACCACCAACTGAACAAAATACTGCAACAGCACCATCAAGAACTCTCATAGACCGCTCAACCTCAATAGTAAAGTCAACATGCCCTGGAGTATCAATAATATTGATTTGGTGACCTTGCCACTCACAAGTAGTAGCAGCAGAAGTAATAGTAATACCTCTCTCTTGCTCTTGTTCCATCCAGTCCATTGTCGCTGCACCATCATGTACTTCACCAATCTTGTGAGATACACCTGTGTAAAATAGGATTCTTTCAGTTGTCGTTGTTTTTCCTGCATCAATGTGAGCAGCAATACCAATATTTCTTACTTTTTCAAGTTTATGCGTTCTTGACATACCTTACTTCCTTACCATCTATAGTGAGCAAATGCTTTGTTTGCTTCAGCCATTCTATAAGTATCTTCTTTCTTTTTGAAAGCAGAACCTTTATCTGTTGCAGCGTCCATCAACTCATTTGATAGTCTCTCCATCATAGTTCTTTCGTTTCTTTTTCTAGCTGCTTCAACAATCCATCTAATACCAAGTGATTGCTGTCTTATAGGTCTTACTTCTATAGGCACCTGATAAGTAGCTCCACCAACTCTACGGCTCTTTACTTCCATAACTGGCTTTACATTATCCATAGCTTTATTGAATACTTCAATACCTTTTTCGCCAGACTTTGCTTCGATTCTCTCTAATGCACCATACATTACTTTTTGTGCTGTACTCTTTTTACCATCTAACATTACTGCATTGATAAATTTTGTTAAAACTGTTGATCCATATACTGGATCTGGGAGAACTGGTCTCTCGGGAGCTCTTCTTCTTCTCATTGATTTTCCTTCTTCAATTATATATTAGTTTAATTTACTCAAGTATCATCCCCTAAGGATTTCTGATAATACCTGCCTACTCTCGACTCTTGTAACTGCTCTCTATTTAGGTTTTTTAGTACCGTATTTAGATCTTGCAACTCTTCTATTAGCAACACCAGAAGCATCCAATGCACCACGAACAATGTGATACTTAACACCTGGTAAATCTTTTACTCTTCCGCCTCTTACAAGTACGATTGAGTGCTCTTGAAGGTTGTGACCCTCTCCACCAATATATGAAATTACTTCAAATCCACTTGTCAATCTAACTTTTGCAACTTTTCTCAAAGCAGAGTTAGGCTTTTTTGGTGTAGTTGTATATACTCTAGTACAAACACCTCTTCTTTGTGGACAGCTTACTAAAGCTGGTGATTTTGATTTTTTAATCACTTTTTTGCGTTCTTTACGAATCAACTGGTTAATAGTTGGCAAATCGTCTCCTTTTTTAATGTATGGTTAATTAGAATCTAGGCTTTACGCCTCAAAAAAATACGCTTATATATATAAGTATCTTTTGGAGGGGCAAAATAGTTAGAATCCAAGGCATTATAGTGAAAATACCTTTTATTCTGCTTATATTTGCTTAATCTTGTGTTAGATATTTTAGCGTTACAAATGGTGAAGCTACCTTGGCAATTGTTTCAAATGGAGAGGTAAAGTCATCTGATGCTACACGAAAAGATTTCCATTTGTTTGGCTGAACATAGATAATATCATTTGGTTTAATAAGAAGATTGGAGGCTTGAAGAACCGTAAAACTTGTAAGGTCTATTCTTCGCATTCTCATAGTATTATCCCCATCATGGGTAATTACAAAAACTTGATCTCTTTGAGCCGAATCAGTAAGCCCACCTGCTGTTGCTACTGCTTGAATCACCGACATAGTCTCATTTTCTAGTCGAATTACCCCTGCTTTTTTGACTTCACCTAGTATATAGGCTCTTTTATTCATAACTTCTATATTCAAAGAGGGGTCGGTAAGATATTTTTTATATTTTTCCTCTAACATTCTTGCTGCATCAGACTGTGTATACCCTGCTATTTTTACTCTATGAATTAGAGGTAAAGAGATATACCCTTGACTATCAACCAAAATACCCTTCTCATTCATCTTGGTAGGTGTTATCTCTGGATACTGATAGATAACAATTGAGAGCCTATCTTGTGTTACAATCTTATATTCTATATTCTCTAATTTTTTTTTCTTCTCATTTTGTACAATATTTTGACTCTGAAGAAGCTCATAATCAGATCTCCCCTGATTACAAGCTGTAAAAGTAAAAATAAATAATAATACTATAGTAAAATCTCTTTTCATTCTAACCTCTTTATACTCTTGATAAGTAGCACTATTATATCAAGAATAGTAAAAAACTAAAGATATATAAAAAGAAATTAAAGAGGAGAACTACTCTTTGGTAGACCTCTTTGAGCAGTGCTTCTTTCTCTTTGAGGAGTTGATTAACTTTTTGTGTCCGTTCAAATACCTCTTGTTCAAGTTTTTGTGTATAGTTTGCTCGTTGGTAACATAATCTCTCTTCTGCTTGGAGCTTTTTTTGCGTCTCTTCATTGATTCTATTGGCTAATATGATAGTAAAGAGCATAAAATTTATCATGGTTATTACCATAAAACTATACTGGTTTATATCATTATTCTCCAAAAGACCACCATACATATTTGCCATCATCCAAGAACTCACAAGCTGTATTAGCAGTGCAAAGAGATAAATCCTAGCCTTAGTAACTCGATGATAGATGGCAAGAGCTGTACTGATAATCAAAAGAGCATAGAGGAGTGTTGAAAATTTGGCTAACATCCCATACCATGGAGAGGTAGAGTAGTTGATCATTACAATAAAAAATCCCATAGAGACAAGTATAAGATTGAGTAGCATATTTAAGCGTGGTGCAATCTTTTTTAATTGCAAAAGCTCTTTGGAGAAGAGTATAAAAAAGATAAGTGCTATAGGTGAGAACATACGAAAAATTTGGATAATAAGAGGTGTAGCAAAGGTACTATGCAGAGAGTTCACCATAAAAACAAAACTACCAAAAAAGAGGAGATAACCTAGATAGTAGCTATAGATTGGCTCTTTGAGTGTAAGAGATAAAAAGAGATTAATAGCTATACTCATAAGCAATACCCCAAAAAAGAGTGCAAAAAAGAGATAGTAATAGCTTTGATACTCTATAAGAGTACTTAGCCCTTCAAAGAGCAAAAACTCCCCCACAATCGCTACATCACTCTTGATCTTTACAAAAACTCTTGTATGATATTGAATAGGAAGTTTAAGTGTTGGTTTGCTTGTCCATATACTATCACTACGATTCTCTTGGCTATAACCTACCTCTTTTTTGTGCCATTTTGCACTGCTACCTTGGTAATAAAAGGTAAACTCTTTGGCAAATAGATTGGTAAAATAGAGGTAGAGTTGCTCCTCTGTAGCATCAGAGCTAATATCAATAGCAAACCAGTGACTATGATTTTGGTCACGATAGCCCAAACTAAAACGACTTGCTAAAACTTCACTAAACTCTACTTTTTGGATACTCTCTATTGTCTGTACCTCTTGCTTATCTTCAAGATAGTAGAGCTTAAAACTACTAGTAGCTTCAAGCATAACCGAAAGTAGAAAAAATAAAAATAGAGAGCGTACCCCTAGCACTAATAACACTCTCTTAGCATATACCCTATACCTGTAATAGTTTGAATATTTAGCTCTGGAAGTTTTTTTCGTAGCCTTAAAATACTATTACGAATTCTTGATACATCTACCTCTTCATCCTCCCATACACTATAGGCAAGATACTCATTTGAGACATTATGGTTAATATTTTTAAAAAGAGAAGCAAAAAGCTTTGACTCATTTTTGCTAAGAATAATAGGCTCTCCCTCTCTAAATATCGTCTCTGTTTTTGTATCAAACTCATAAATTTCACAGATGCGTTGATAGTCGTTAGTTTGTCTATTATCTAAAATTATTTTACTTATAGCAACTTCTAATGCAACCCTAACATTTACAAAATCAAAAGGTTTTACAAGATACCCATAGAGATTTGTCTCAGTCGCTTCTTGGATGGTTTTAGTATCTTGAAATGCTGTAGTGTAGATAATAGGGATTTGGTATTTTTGATTAATAATCTTAGCACACTCAATACCATTCATACTCCCCTCCAAAGATATATCCATAAAGATAATATCTATGCTTTGAGTATTTACTATCTCTATAGCACTCAAAGCACTTTTAGCACTCTGTGTATTATGTCCTAGTTTCTTTACTACTGATACAAGAAATTTGGCATTAATAAAGTCATCTTCAACTATAAATGGTATACCTGCATTATCTCTCTCTTATACTATTTTATATCTATTCTAACATAGAGATATATCAAAGGTATATCATTTTGACTATTTGTATTTTTTTTCTACTATAAAAAGAAACTCTTGTAGGTAAAAATTATAATTTCTATAACTCTCTTCTCTATTTTTATCTACAATATAGGCTCTGCTACTCTTTGTCTGTTTGAGTGTAAGATTGAGCTTTTTCTCCAAAAGAGTATTATAGAGTTTTCTCTTGCTATAGAGTTGCTCTTTGAAGCTTGTTACAACTCTATCGCTCGATGGTATTTTTTCTATAAATACTCTCTCTTTTTTAATATACTCTTGCAGAAGTCTCTTCTCTTGCTTATAACTTTTTTGATTATTTTTGATAATAGTGAGCGTAATATTTTTGAGTTCTAAGATTTTTCGTTTTAATTTAATAACCTCCGGATACTCTTTTGTATAATCACCAAGAAGTATCTTCATCTGAATAATTGATTGCTGGAGTTGCCTAATGCTCTCTTCTAAAATTTTATTTTCTCTCTCTTTACTACTATAGAGACCCGCAACAAGGAGTCTCTCTATATTTTTATTTGTCTGTAACTCTCTGGAGACTCTTTTAAGAATATCTAACTCTATAGTTATTTTTAAAAGTCTCTTATTTAATATTTCAAGAGTATTTACTCTCTTTTGGGCTACTGTAGTTGTGACTATATAATGATTTTCTTCTCTAAACTTCTCTAATCTAAGTGCTAAGTCGTTGATACTCTGCTCTAGTGTTTGAAGCCTATTATCTATGGTATTTGATAACATTAATTGACTTTTTGTACTCTCTTGATTATAGTGTGTAGTATAGATATTGGCTATAGCGTTTAAAATACTTTTTGCTTGTGGAGTTGCGTGTTTTGAGATAGATATTTTGAGAATAGATGAATTTTTGACTCGCTCTACAAAAACTCTTTGTTGGATAGAAGATAGCTTTGTGGTAGAGATATTAAGCTCTTGAAGTGCTTTTGTGATAATAGCTTGGGATTTGATAATTTCTGTTTGGGTATCTAAGATATTTTCCAAATTTTCAAAAGGAGCCTCTATGGCTATAGTTGTAGAGATATACTCAGTCGTAAACTTTAAATAGAAATAGAGTGAAGCTATAAATACTAAAATAAGTAATAAAATAGTTGAAAAGAGTTTTTTCATAAATATCCTAAACTATGAGTACCCATAAAGGATACCCATATAAACTCTCTACTGGGCCTCTGTTAAAACAATCTTAGAGGTATCAACCATACCTGTACCCACGGGAATAAGGCGACCAATAACAACATTCTCTTTGAGGTCTTCTAACCCATCAACTGTCCCTGCAATAGATGCAGAGGTTAAGACTTTGGTTGTATCTTGGAAAGATGCCGCAGAGATGATACTATCTGCCCCAACAGCAGCCCTTGTAATACCTACAAGCATCGGCTCGGCAATTGCTGGTTCACCACCAAGCTTAATCACCCGTTCATTCTCTTCTTGGAATTTTCTTTTTGAGATAATATCAGCAGCGATAAACTTACTATCACCACTATCTACAATCTTTACCTGTCGCATCATCTGAGAGACAACTATCTCGATATGCTTATCTGAGATATTAACCCCTTGTCTTCTATAGACCTGCTGGACTTCACTCACGATATACTCATACAAGGCTCTTCCACCTAGAGCGGCCAAAATATCATGGCTAGAGATAGTACCCTCTGTAAGTTTCTCACCAGTATGCACAAACTCACCAGTATTTACAAGTGCCATTTTTCCTTTGTCTACAAACTGTTCAGTTATCTGACCATTTTCACTTGTAACAATCAATCGCTCTTTCCCACGCAAAGGCTTCCCAAAGCTAACAACACCATCAATCTGTGCAATAAGTGCAATATCTTTTGGTCGTCTTGCCTCAAAGAGTTCAGATACTCTTGGAAGACCCCCTGTAATATCTTTTGATTTAATCGCTGCTTTTGGTGTCTTTGCCAAAATATCAGCAATTGTTACATCATCACCATTTTGAACAAAAAGAATACTTTTTGGATCAAGTTGATAACGAATAATCTCACCAGAATCTGTTGCTAGAATAATAGCTGGTTTATAGGCTGCTGGAATATACTCATTGAGTTCTAGTCTGGTATCTCCTGTTACTTCATCAAACTGCTCTGCTACAGTAATACCAGGAATAATATCTTCAAACTTCAGTGTACCATTTTGCTCTGCAATAATTGGTTCAGAGTATGGATCCCACTCTGCAATTACCTTTTGAGTTTGAGTTTGTGGTGCAGAGATAACATCACCTCTCTCCACCAATCCATTGGTTGCTACACTAATTACAGAACCTCTTGAGATATAGTGTCTTGCTGCTTCTCTATTACGCTCATCAACAATAACAGCAAAAAGACCCTTCTCTTCTACAGGAGAGCCTTGGGTAATAGTATCAATTGGTTCGAGGTAATCTCCCTTAAGAATAAAGTATTTGAGTTGTCCTTTTGCTTCAGCGATTACTTGCTGTGTTACAGGAGCCCCATCTTCTACTTTGAGTTCACTCGCAAATGGAACACGGCTTGGTACACTCCAGCCCTCTTTGATAACTTCTACAATAGAGTCACCCTTGGATACCATATCACCATTTTGGAATGGTAAATAGAGTTTTCCTTCAATCTTTCCTGCAACTCCTGCAAGTTCATTAGATTTGGCTACATCACTTTTTCTAATATTATATTTAGTAACATCTCCACTAGCTGAATCAACAAATATTACAATCTCATCATGCGTAATTGTTAAAGATAATTTTCCTGATATAACTGCTTTTATTTTTGGTTCTACAAGTAAAATACCTGCATTTCTTCTATTTGCAACAATCAAATTATCTTCACGGTTACGATATACAGAGAGGTTATAATAACGAATGAAACCCTCTTTTGTGGCAACAACTTGTCTCTCTTCTTTCCCTGCTGTAGCTGTACCCCCTGTGTGGAATGTACGAAGGGTTAGCTGTGTTCCTGGCTCACCAATAGATTGAGCAGCAATAACTCCCACCGCTTCACCTGTCTTGACAAGTTTGTTCTCAGCCATATTCAGACCATAACACTTAGCACAAATCCCTCTCTCTACCTTACAAGTAGATGGAGCTCTCATCACTACAGAACGAACATCGGCATCTTTAATACGGTTTGCCATCTCTTCATCAATAAGTGTCCCTTGACTAGCCAAAACTTCACTTGTAATTGGGTCAATAACATCTTGGGCAACAACTCTACCATAGATTCTATCGCTAAGTGGCTCAATCATCTCGTTACCCACAACAATATCAGAGACCTCAACCCCCTCATGCGTTCCACAATCATCAATATTAACTTTAACATTTTGTGCAACATCAATCAATTTACGCGTCAAATACCCTGCATTGGCTGTTTTGAGTGCTGTATCGGCAAGTCCTTTTCTCGCTCCGTGAGTTGAAATAAAGTACTCTAGTACATTCAACCCTTCACGGAAGTTAGAGGTAATTGGTGTTTCAATAATCGACCCATCTGATTTTGCCATAAGTCCACGCATACCAGAGAGCTGTCTAATCTGTGCAGCAGAACCCCTAGCACCAGAATCCGCCATCATAAAGACAGAGTTAAATCCATCTTTATCTTCACGAATAAGTTTCATAAGTGCTTCTGCAATTTCATTATTTGCATCTGTCCAAATATCAATAATCTTATTGTATCGCTCTTGCTCTGTAAGAAGACCTTTACCAAACTGCTGTTGAATCTCTTTTACCAAAGATTTTGCCTCTGCTACTCTTGGCTCTTTGAGCTCTGGGATTTTAATATCATCAATAGAGATAGAGACCCCTACTTTTGTAGCATACTTAAAACCTATATCTTTAAGATCATCCAAGAAAGAGGCTGTATCATTGATACCACCAATTTTGTAAACATAATCGACTAATGCACCAATATCTTTTTTCTTTAAAATTTTATTCCAGTACTTCTCTGGAACATAATCAGGAATAATTGATTTTAAAATAAGACGACCTGATGTTGAACGAATGATTTTACCATCGATTACTGTTCTAATTTTAGCATTTAAATCAAGAGCTTGTTGTTCAAATGCAATCTCAACCTCTTCAACATTGGCAAAAAGCTTATGCTCACCTTTGACCTCAGTTTTCTCTAGTGTAAGATAATAGAGTCCCAAAATCATATCTTGTGATGGTACAGCAATCGCTTTACCAGAGGCAGGAAGCAAAATATTCATAGATGAGAGCATCAAAATTTTTGCTTCTGCAATTGCATTATCACCTAGTGGTACATGCACCGCCATCTGATCCCCATCAAAGTCCGCATTAAATGCAGAACAGACAAGTGGGTGCAACTGTATAGCTTTTCCTTCAATCAAACGAGGGTGAAAGGCTTGAATAGAGAGCTTATGCAGTGTTGGCGCACGGTTGAGAAGTATTGGATAGGACTCAACAACCTCTTCAAGACACTCCCAAACTTCATTGACTTTCATCTCAATCATCTTTTTAGCTTGTTTTAGGGTAGTTGCATACCCTTTCTCTTCAAGCTTTGCCATAAGGTGTGGCTTAAAGAGTTCAAGTGCCATCTTCTTAGGGAGTCCACACTGATCCATACGCAAATGAGGCCCTACAACAATAACAGAACGACCCGAAAAGTCAACTCTTTTTCCAAGAAGGTTTTGTCTAAATCGACCCTGTTTTCCTTTGATAACTTCAGAGAGTGATTTGAGTGGTCTTTTGTTTGCACCCTTTACAGCATTACCACGACGACCATTATCAAAGAGTGCATCTACAGACTCTTGAAGCATTCTCTTCTCATTACGCACAATAATCTCAGGTGCGTCAAGTTCTGTCAGTCTTTTGAGTCTTTGGTTACGGTTGATAACTCTTCTATAGAGGTCATTCACATCAGAGACGGCAAACTTACCACCATCAAGACTTACAAGAGGTCTTAAATCTGGTGGAAGTACAGGTAAGTTTGTGAGCATCATCCACTCTGGTCTATTTCCAGAATTAAGAAATGCTTCAATAACTTTTAATCTTTTTACAATAGTTTTTCTCTTTGCTTCAGATTTAGTAGCCTTAATATCCTCTTTGAGTTTACTAAACATCTCTACCAAATCAAGCTCAGCAAGAAGCTCTTGGATAACCTCTCCACCCATTCTCGCATCAAATCCACTGTCTCCAAATCTTTGGAGAATCTGCTGATACTGCTCTTCATTGAGGACATCATCTTTAAGTAGAGGAGAGAGTCCTTCGCTATCATAACTTGCTTCACCCGGATCTTTTACAATGTAAGCTTCATAATAGAGGACTCGCTCTAAATCTTTCATCTTGACACCAAGAAGTGTACCAATTCTTGAAGGAAGTGAACTTACATACCAAATATGTGCCACAGGTACAATCAATGCAATATGCCCCATTCTGTTTCTTCTTACTTTTGAAGTGGTTACCTCTACACCACACTTCTCACACACTACACCCTTATATCGCATCTTTTTATACTTACCACAAAGACACTCATAATCACGAATAGGTCCAAATATCTTTGCACAAAAAAGACCATCTCTCTCTGGTTTAAGAGTACGATAGTTAATTGTCTCAGGCTTTTTTACCTCCCCAAAACTCCAAGAGAGTACTTTCTCTGGACTTGCAACTCTTAATTGCAACGCCTCTATATCTTTTGGTTTCTCTTCACTATTTAGGTCAATTGGTATTAAGTTTTCTAATCTCTTACTCATATTCGCCCTCTCCTTCTTTTTGCGTCTCATACAGTTCTACATCAAGTCCAAGGGCCTGAAGCTCTTTGGTCAATACAAACATTGTCTCAGGAACTCCAGACTCAGGAACACTCTCGCCTTTTGTAATAGCTTTGTAGGCTCTAGCCCTTCCCTCTACATCATCTGACTTAATTGTCAACATCTCTTTGAGGATATGTGAAGCACCATAAGCCTCTAATGCCCACACCTCCATCTCTCCAAATCTCTGTCCACCAAAGAGTGCTTTACCACCAACAGGCTGTTGTGTAACGAGTGAGTATGGTCCTGTACTTCTTGCATGAACCTTCTCATCTACAAGGTGATGGAGTTTGAGCATATACATATACCCTACATTAACTCTCTCTATCATCTTTTCACCTGTCATTCCATCATAAAGGTGAGTTTTTCCATCAGCATCTATTTTGGCTAATTCAAATAATTTTTCAAACTCATCTCTATTAGCACCCTCAAATACTGGAGCTGCAAACTTTACACCATTACTCCAGTCTCTAGCATACACCAAAAACTCTTCATCACTTAACTTAGCTAGAGTCTCTTTGGCATTCATAAGTTTAGCAATATCTGCTATTTGAGTCATCTTCTCTCTAAGGTCAGTAATCAGTGTGGCTTGTTGTGCTTCAAACATCTCTGCAATCTGTTCGCCAAGGCGTTTTCCAACAAGTCCTAGGTGAACTTCCAAAATCTGACCAATATTCATACGACTTGGTACCCCTAGAGGGTTCAAGATTAAATCAACAGCTCTTCCATCTTCCATATATGGCATATCAGGTTCAGGAACAATATTAGAGACAATACCTTTGTTTCCGTGACGACCTGCCATCTTATCACCAATTTTGAGTTTTCTTTTGGTTGCAATATATATCTTCACCAACTTAGTAACACCACTTGGAAGAATGTCATCTTTTTCAAGAACGCTTAACTTCTCTTCATGCTCATTTTTCAATCTCTTCTTCTGTTTGAGGAAGTAGTTTTTCATACCTTCATACTCTGCTTGAACTTCAGCATTAAATGACTGCACTACTTTTCTAAGGATAAAACGGTTAATCCCCTTGACTATATCTTCTGGTATTGTTGTTCCTGCACTATACTCAACATCATCAATAGTAACATCAGCAACAAGTATATTTTTAGAAAGAAGTGCTGTAATACGAAGCATCTCTTCTCTATCAATCATCAAGAGTTGGTCATGGTGGTCTCCATCAAGAATTGATTTCTCCTCTTCAAAAGCCTGTAAGGCACGAGCATCTTTTTCGTGACCTTTTTTGGTAAAGACTTTTATATCTACAATAACACCCTCCATAGAGGCAGGACAGTAGAGTGATTTATTAACAACATGACCCGCTTTTTCACCAAAGATAGCACGAAGGAGTCGCTCTTCTGGAGTTGGTTTAATCTCTCCTTTTGGACTTACTTTTCCTACCAATATCATACCTGGCTTCACATGAGTACCAATCTTAACAATACCACTATCATCTAGGTGTAGAAGTTCATCTTCACGAATATTTGGTATATCTCTAGTAATCTCTTCTGTACCATGTTTGAGTTCTCGTGCTTCTATCTCTTTTTCATAAGTATGCACAGAGGTAAAGGTATCTTCACGAATTAACTTCTCAGAGATAATAATCGCATCTTCATAGTTATATCCATACCAAGGCATAAAGGCCACAAGAATATTTTTACCAATAGCAAGTTCACCTTGATCCATATTTGGACCATCTGCAATAACTTGCCCTTTGGTAACTTTGGCACCAAGTTGCACAATAGGTGTTTGTGAGAAAGTAGTATTTTGGTTGGTTCTCATATTTTTTTCAAGTGCATAGTGGTCAATAAATACTCCACTCTTATCTTCACCCATTACATAGATATTTTTACCGTCTACTTTTTCTACTGTTCCTGATCGCTTAGCTTTTGCAGCTTCCCAAGCATCACGACTTACTATAGCCTCCATACCAGTACCTACTACAGGTGCTTCTGTTTTGAGCATAGGAACAGCCTGTCGTTGCATGTTTGACCCCATCAATGCACGGTTGGCATCATCATGCTCCAAAAATGGAATCAACGCAGCAGCCGACCCAGAAATCATCAATGGAGAGATATCAATCAAATCAACTCGTGATACAAGGTTCAACTCAATATTACCATTGAGTCTTGTCTCTATCAAATCCTCAACAATCATCCCATGCTCATCTACTACAGTTGATGCAGGAGCAATACACTTATCCTCTTCTTGTGTGGCCGTAATATAGACAATCTCATCCATTACCTTACCATCTTTGACTATCTTATAAGGAGCCTCAATAAATCCAAGCTCATTTACCTTTGCATAGGTAGCAAGAGTATTGATAAGACCAATATTCTGACCCTCTGGAGTCTCAATAGGACAGATTCTACCATAGTGTGTAGGGTGAACATCCCGTACTTCAAAACCAGCTCTCTCTTTGACAAGACCACCCTCACCTAGAGCAGAGAGTCTTCTCTTGTGTGTTACTTCAGAGAGAGGATTGGTCTGATCCATAAACTGGCTCAACTGTCCACTAGAGAAGAACTCTAAGATAGTATTGGTAATCATTTTAGAGTTGACCAAATCATGAGGCATCAACTCATCAAGCGTACCACTAATCGTAGTCATCTTATCTTTAATAGCTTTTTGCATCTTTGTAAGACCGCTATGAAGCTCATTCCCCAAAAGCTCACCAATAGCTCTAATTCTTCTATTTCCTAAATGGTCTCTATCATCTATATGCCCTTGACCATTTTTGACTTTGATAAGATATTTGACTGTATTTATAATATCTTCTGCTGTCATAACTGTCACATACTCAGGGATAGAGAGTCCAAGTTTATGATTCATCTTCATTCGACCAACTTTAGTCAAATCATATCGCTCTGGATCAAAAAAGAGCTGTCGTAAGAATGCTTTTGCAGCTTCAGGAGTCACAGGCTCACCTGGTCTCATTACTTTATAGATACGAATCACAGAGAGAAGGTTCTCATCTTCTATCTCTTCTGTCTGCTTAAGTAGTCTCAAAGACTCTTGGTCGGCAATAAATGATTTAATAATAGAACCATCTGTATCTTCGGCTAAATCATTAGCTATCTCAATAGTATCAATACCTTGATCTATCATCTTTTTGAGTTTTGATTCATCTAATGGAGAGACTACATCATACAAGACTTCTCCACTCTCTTGGTCAATTACTGCTTTTGCAAGGTGTCTATCCATAAGCGTTTCAAGAGGATACTCAATCCACTCTAGACCATCATCAGTAAGCTTTTGTGCTTTCTTTTTGGTAAGTCTTTTTCCTGCTGAGACAATAACATTTCCATCCATATCTTTTACATCATAATCTGCACGACCTGCAAAATCATTTGCATCAAACTTTGTTAAAAATCTATTATTTTTAATGCTAATTATTTTTGTTGGATAGAATAGTTTGATAATATCCTCTTTTGAGTAATCCAAGGCTCTAAACAAAATTGTAATAGGTATTTTTCTTCTTTTGTTAATTCTAGCATAGAGAATATCTTTTGCATCATACTCAAAATAGAGCCAAGAACCACGGTCTGGAATAATCTGTGCAGAGTAGATAAGTTTATTAACTACTGTAGTAGCCTCTGCTTCTTTGAAGATAACACCAGGGCTTCTATGGAGTTGGTTTACAATAACTCTCTCAACACCATTGACAACAAAAGAGGTTCTATCTGTCATTAATGGAATATCTCGTACAAATACTGCCTGTTCTTTAATCTCTTTTGGGTCAAGCTTCTCACCACTCTTTTCATCTCTATTCCAGATAGTCAAAGCAATATTCATCTTTAAGGATACAGAGTAGGTAAGTCCTCTCTCCATACACTCTCTAACAGTATATTTAGGTTTGACTATTTCACTATTTTTATAAGTAAGTGTAAGACGATTTTGTTGGTCATGGATAGGGAAAGAAGATCTAAATACCTTTTCTATGGTACTATTTCGTCTATCCTTTTCACCTAGCATCAAAAAGTTTTCATAACTTTTTTGTTGCAGTTGTAAAAGATTTGGGATTTCAATCTCTCGTGGAGTTTTAGAAAAATCAACACGAAGTCTATTTCCAGAATGTAAAGAGTTTAACATAGATTGACCTTATATAGTTTGTAGTTTTGATTATTTAATTCGGGTTTTGGTTAGTTTTGTATAGATATACAAATAAACTATCTCTAAGAGCGTAAATATTAACCCCTAATAGCTTGTAACTATATCTAAAGTATGGATAGAACAGAGAGTACCCAAGAGAGTACTCTCTTAAGTAAAGAATTACTTAAGTTCGCAAGAAGCTCCAGCCTCTTCAATTTGCTTTTTAAACTCTTCCGCTTCTTCTTTAGTAGCACCCTCTTTAAGTACAGTTGGTACCTCTTCAACAGCTGATTTAGCCTCTTTAAGACCAAGACCTGTGATTGCTCTTACTACTTTAATAGCATTAATTTTCTTAGCACCTGCATCTGTAAGTACTACATCAAATTCTGTTTGCTCTTCTACTGCTTCAGCTACTGCACCACCAGCTACTACTGTAGCTTGAGCAGATACGCCAAATTTTTCTTCAAATTCTTTTACAAGCTCAGAGAGTTCAAGAACAGATAGGTTAGAGATAAATTCTAATACATCTTCTTTAGTTGTTGCCATGTTTATTTCCTTATTTTCTTCGTTAATTATAGTGTAGAGTAAAATCTACGCCTCTTCTTCTTTTTTGGTTGCTAGTGCTGAAAGTCCAATCGTAAAGTTCCGTACTGGAGCATTCCAAACATTAAGTAACATACCAATAAGCTCATCTCTACCTGGAAGTTTCGCCATTGCATTGATTGTAGCCAAATCAACAACTTTTCCTTCAAGAAGACCAGTTTTTATTGTAAATAAATTTTTGTTGTCATCAGCTGCTTTATCAGCTACTTTACAAGTAGATATTTGGTCATTACCCCAAATAACTAAGTTTGTATCAACAAATGTTACTTCCTCTTGACCTGCATTTTTGAGTGCAATTGTAGCCAAAGTATTTTTAACAACTTTAACTTCAGCATCATTTTCACGAGCCAAAACTCTTACTGATTCCAATTGCTCTACACTCATACCTTTGTAATCACATACAATGATTGCAGCAGTATCTGTAAATGACTCTGTCATTTGAGCAACAAGTTCTACTTTTTCTGTTTTAGTCATATTTTCTCCTTTCGACCTCTAACTGGGTTGTTGCGAACAACACTTATCTTAAAGATAAGTTTATATTAAGCTCTAGCCCCTGTTATCTTCAGCCTAAGATAATTATTTATAAATTTTTAATCTTATTTCAAATCTGCTAATTCTGTTAAATCAAGAGTAACTGATGGACTCATTGTTAATGATATTGCTGCATTTGTAATATATTTACCTTTTGCAGATGCAGGTTTTGCTTTGTTTATTTTTTCAATAAATGTTTTAAAGTTTTCTGTTATTTTTTCTTGATCAAAACTTGCTTTACCAATACCAGCGTGGATATTACCTTTTTTATCAACTCTAAAGTTTACCTGTCCACCTTTAGCATTGTTGATAGCAGTTGTTACATCCATAGTAACTGTACCTGTCTTAGGGTTAGGCATCAAACCTTTTGGTCCAAGAATTCTTGCTACTTTTCCAAGTACACCCATCATATCTGGTGTTGAGATAACTGTATCAAAATCAATATTACCTGCTTGAATCATCTCAATGAGTTCATCAGCATTATACAAGTCTGCACCAGCTGCTTTTGCTTCATCTGCTTTATCACCTTTTGCAAAAACTGCAACACGAACTGTTTTACCAGTACCGTTTGGTAATACTACAGACCCTCTAATCATCTGATCGGCATGTCTAGGGTCTACATTAAGATTTAATGCTACCTCTACAGTCTCATCAAACTTTGCTGATTTGAGATCTTTAAGTGTTGTAAATGCTTCATCGATACCATATACTTTGGTACTATCATATTTTTCTAATAATTGTTGTGTTCTTTTACTTATTTTTTTTGCCATAGTTTTCTCCGCTTATTTGCTCCCACGATATTTTAAATCTTTTGTGGTAATTAAGATTACTCAGTAATTTCTACACCCATACTTCTACAAGAACCTGCAATAATTTTTGCAGCCATCTCTTTGTTGTCTGTATTAAGGTCAGCTATTTTTTGAACAATAATTTCATCAAGTTGTGCTTGACTAATAGAACCTACTTTAGTAGTAATAGGGTTATCAGTACCTTTTTTGATACCAGCAGCTTTCATGATTAAATCACTTGCAGGTGGTTGTTTTGTCTCAAAAGTAAAACTTCTATCACTATAAACTGTAATAATAACAGGAATTTTGAATCCCATTTTATCTTTTGTTTTCTCGTTAAATGCTTTACAAAACTCCATAATATTTACACCACGCTGTCCAAGTGCAGGACCAACTGGTGGTGATGGATTCGCTGAACCAGCAGGTATCATAAGCTTAAATTTATCAGATATCTTTTTTGCCATCTGTCTTTCCTTTTATTAAATTAAGTAGTATAAGTAAAACTCTTTACTTATACTCTTTTGTAGATTATTTATACTATTAAATAATTTTTTCTACTTGTGTATAGTCAATTTCGACTGGTGTATTACGACCAAAAATAGAAACATTAAGCTTAAGCTTTCCATGATCTAAGTCATACTCTTCAACCATTCCTGTAAAGTTCGCAAACGGCCCATCAACTATACGAACAATTTCGTTCATCTCAAAATCTACTTTAGGTCTAGGAGCAGATTTGTTTTCCATCTTCTCTAAGATTACTCTAATATCAGATTCGCTAAGTGCTGTGGGTGTTTTTTGCTCTCCAATAAATCGAGAGACACGAGGTAGGCTCTGTATTTTATGCCAGAGATCTGTATCAAGACTAATACTAGCAAAAACATAACCCGGATAAAGAGACCGTTCTGTTATCTTTTTTTCGCTATTTTTAACTTCAATAACCTCTTCGATTGGGACTACAATCCGCTCAACTTTTTCTTCAATTCCATAATCAACTGCTAATTGCTCAATCGCTTTTTTTACCGACTGTTCACTTCCTGCATAGACCTGAATTGCATACCATTGAAAACTCATACTGCAATCCTATAAAACTGATGAAACAATTGATGACATTAAAAAGTCAACGAGTGCTAAAAATATAGATATAACAGTTACAACGAGAATAACCGCTAAAAATGCTTGTCTTACTTGTACTTTTGTCGGAAATATAACTTTATGAATCTCTTCTCTAGCATGTGCTATAAATGTTGAAAGTTTTTCCATTATTATTTACCTTAATTGTGGCAGGCCAAGAGGGACTCGAACCCCCGGCACCTGGTTTTGGAGACCAGTGCTCTACCAACTGAGCTATTGGCCTAAATAGTATTTAGGGTAAAGAGGAGAAGCTTACAGCTTCATCTCTTTGTGAACAGTATGACATTTGCACCATTTACAGTACTTTTTAATTGCCAATTTACCTGTTGTTGTCTTTTTATTTTTAGTTGTGTGATAGTTGCGTCGTGTACACTTTTCACATCCTAAATGTATTGTTTCTCTCATACTCTTCCTTAGTCTCGCTATAGATTGACTAGAGCCTAAGCTCTAATCATTAAACTTATGCGATTACCTTAGTAACAACACCAGCACCAACAGTTCTACCACCTTCACGGATAGCGAATCTTGTACCATCTTCAAGTGCAACTGGTGCGATAAGCTCAACATCAATTTTAACATTATCACCAGGCATAACCATCTCAGTACCCTCTTGGAGTTGAACTGAACCAGTTACATCTGTAGTTCTTACATAAAACTGTGGTCTATAGTTGTTAAAGAATGGAGTGTGTCTACCACCCTCTTCTTTAGTAAGAACATAAACTTCAGCTTCAAATTTAGTATGTGGAGTGATTGATCCTGGCTTACAAAGAACCATACCTCTTTGTACAGCATCTTTGTCAATACCACGGATAAGAATACCAGCATTATCACCAGCTTGACCACAATCCATCTCTTTACGGAACATCTCAACACCTGTTACAGTTGTTGTTTGCGTATCTTTGATACCAACAATCTCTACAGAGTTTCCAATACATACAGTACCACGATCAATTTTACCAGTTACAACTGTACCACGACCTTGGATAGAGAAGATATCTTCAATTGGCATCAAGAACTCTTTATCAGTTTCTCTTACTGGCTCAGGAATATATGCATCAACTTCATCCATAAGTGTATAGATTTTTTCTGACCACTCACCAGCTGTACCAGCTTTAGCTTCTTCAAGAGCTTGGAATGCAGAACCAGCTACGATTGGAGTATCATCACCTGGAAATTCATATTCAGAAAGAAGTTCTCTAACTTCCATCTCTACAAGTTCTAACATCTCTTCTTTATCTTCATCATCTAGTTGATCTTCTTTGTTCAAGAATACAACAATGTATGGTACACCAACTTGGCGAGAAAGAAGGATATGCTCTCTAGTTTGTGCCATTGGACCATCTGTCGCAGCAATAACAAGAATAGCACCATCCATTTGAGCAGCACCAGTAATCATGTTTTTAACATAGTCGGCGTGACCTGGACAGTCAACATGAGCGTAGTGACGACCTTCAGTTTCATACTCTACATGAGAAGTAGCGATTGTAATCCCTCTCTCTTTCTCTTCAGGAGCATTATCAATTTGATCATAATCCATTGTAGCTTGTCCATTTCTAAGCCCTAAACACATTGTAATAGCAGCTGTTAATGTTGTTTTACCGTGGTCAACGTGTCCGATTGTACCGATGTTAACATGTGGTTTGGTTCGTTCAAATTTTTCTTTAGCCATCGTAATTCTCCTAGCTTTATGTTTTTTAAAATACGGCTGATATTATATCAGGTTTTTCTCAATGTTTATTGAGAGATTTCTCAAAATGGTCACAGGACCCCATACCGCCGAATATGGACAGAACTATTACTAGCTTTTTCTCTAAGTAATACTTTTGTCCATATTGCGAGTGGAGCCCAGAAGCGGAATTGAACCGCCGACCTCTTCCTTACCAAGGAAGTGCTCTGCCTCTGAGCTATCTGGGCATTTATTTATTTTTATATAGTTAATAATCATTGTTTGTGGAAAGCTTTTGTAATGTGAAGTTTTTTATCTGTATATATGATAATTCACACAGCTCCCAGTACTATGGAGCGGGCGAAGAGATTCGAACTCTCGACAGCCTGCTTGGAAGGCAGGAACTCTAGCCACTGAGCTACGCCCGCATCTAAATGCGATTTAACATATATGGTGGTGAGTGGAGGATTCGAACCTCCGAAGACATAGTCAGCAGATTTACAGTCTGCCCTCGTTGGCCGCTTGAGTAACTCACCTTAATGTTATTTCTTTTTACTGGTCAAACACTGATAATTATTTTATGGAGCTGGTGAAGGGACTCGAACCCCCGACCTGCTGATTACAAATCAGCTGCTCTAGCCAACTGAGCTACACCAGCACCATCATCTCTAAGTCGTTTACTTGAAATGTGACGGAATTATAGACAAAAAAATATAATTTGTCAAGGCTTTTTGTAAATTTCTTTTAAATTCTTTTTATTTCATTTTTATGCTATAATTTACTTACATTAAACAAAAAGAATAAAGGAGTAGCTCTATGAAAATTCTTTTAGCTCCTAGCGAAACAAAAATATCAGGTGGAAATGAAGCATTTAATATCAACTCTCTACTCTTTACTTCTCTTACTTCATCAAGAATTAAACTCCTCCATACTTATATAAATATCCTACAAAAAGGAGATATGCAACTCCTCTCAAAAATGTTTGGATTGAAAAAAGAGAGTGAGATAGAGAAGTATACAAAAGATATTATCTATGAACCTACAATGAAAGCAATTCAAAGATATAGCGGTGTAGCCTTTGACTATTTAGAGTATAACTCATTAGATGCAGATGCTCAGGAGTATATAGATAGTAGCGTTATACTCTTCTCTAATCTCTTTGGTCCCATTCGTGCAAGAGATGCAATTCCAGAATATAGACTCAAACAGGGGCAGAGTGTAGGTGACATCAAAGTAGAAAAGTTCTATAATCAACTCTCGGCAGAACTTTTGGAAGAGTATTTAGAGTCTGAAGAGATACTTGATCTTCGTGCAGGATTTTATAATAAGTTCTATAAACCATCCAGAGCATATACAACGCTAAAATTTATAAAAGATGGCAAAGTAGTAAGCCACTGGGCAAAAGCCTATCGAGGGATTGTACTTCGTCAATTAGCTCTTCATACTATTGAGACTCTTGATGAGTTTATCAAACTCCCTATAGAAAACCTCTCTCTTTACGAGATTATTCAAAAAAAGCATCATCAAGAGATTATCTATACCATAGAGTATTAGATAACCATCTTTACATCATTATGATCTTGAAAACATCTAAAGAGTTCATCCCTTTGTGTTTGGCTCTCTACAATACAACTAGCATTATAACTATGAAACTTTCCACCTTTGGAGCTGTTTCCTGATGAGCATAGATGCTCTCTCTCTCCCATAACTTCTTTAATACATGCATACAATGCATCTTTATCTTTACCAATTATCTTAAATCCCCATTGTGTAGGGTAATCTATTTGTGGTTTATCTGGCATATTACTATCGAGTGTTATCATCATATTCTCCTCTAAAAAATTATTCTCTTTGAAAATCTCCATTTTTCCCACCATCTTTGGACTCTAATTGAACATTTCGGATAACCATCCCCTTATCAATGGCTTTGAGCATATCATAAATAGTAAGTAATCCTACACTCACTCCTGTAAGTGCTTCCATCTCAACACCAGTACGCCCAATAAGTTTTGCTGTTACGGTAAGCTTAAATCCTGGAAGGTCTGCTAACTCTTCTACATTAGTTTTGATAGAAGTCAACATCAGAGGGTGACACATAGGAATCAGTGTACTTGTCTGCTTAGCTCCTTGAATTGCAGCAATAACAGCTGTTTGCACTACAGGACCTTTTTTGGTACTATTTGTAACTACTGCATCAAAGGCTTCTTGGGTTACTTCTATAATACCACTAGCCACAGCTATACGCAGTGTTTCTGATTTGTCCCCTACATCTACCATTTTTGGTCTCTTTTGCTCATCTAAATGTGTTAATTCCACACAAAACTCCTCTTACTCTAAATTTATTTTAGAAACATTCTAGCATAAATCAATAATGAAACTAAATAAAAGTGACGATTAAAAAATAAAATGACGAAAATAGTGTATTTTTAAGTGAATTATATCATCAAATAAGGTATTATTATACAAATGATAAAGGTAGGATATGGTTTACGCTTATTTACGACAGCTCTTAGGACAGAAAAATATTACTGACCAACAGAGTACTATTCTCTCCTTTTCATTAATAGAAGGGTTACAAATAGACAAAGAGGTAATTGAATACTCCAATCAAAACCGCTCAATAGAAGAGAGGGATCAGTTTGAAAAGTTTATTCATGGACTTAAAGAGGGAGATGCTATTATAGTAGATGAACTTTGGATGTTGAGTGAAAAGGTTGATGAAATTATCAAAATTATACACTGTATGTTGGGGAAAGGTATCTTACTCTATAGTGCTTCTTCCCAAACTACTATAACTACCAAAAGCTCTATAGGAGAGATTTTTCCTCTTATTAATAGTGTTCGTGAAGAACAAAAAAATAGACAAAATCAAATAGGTCGACCAAAAGGTAGTAGGTCAAAATCCAAATTTGACCCCTACCAATCAGAGATTATTACCTATCTTAGAGAGGGTATGAGTGTCTCTGCTATTGCTCGAAAAATTTTGGTAAGTCGTAGTTCCCTAAAAGATTATATACACTCACGAGGTATAAAAGGGATGATTGACCAATCTTGGGTTGAGATTCCCTCATCTGCGGGAGAGGCTAAAATGGATAATAAATTACTTATTTGTCCATTTGAAAAATAGAAAATCTAAAATAACTTCAAGGAGATAAGAATGGATGAAATAAACCAAAATCTAAATAAACAAACAAAAAATAAAACAAAAGAGTATCTAAAAAATTGGATACCCTATCGTATTCAAAGATATTGGGTATATCTAGTAGCAACAATTATTGCTTTAGTAACACCTTGGATTACTATTGGAGGCAATCACCTCTTTTTGTTAAGTTTCGATCAAAAGAAGTTGCATCTTGCAGGTATTGCATTTGATATGCAAGAGCTCTACTTAATGCCATTTTTATTAATGCTTCTATTTATAGGTATTTTTGCTGTTACAGCGGTGGGTGGTCGTGCTTGGTGTGGATGGGCATGTCCTCAAACAATCTTTCGTGTCATATATAGAGATGGAATAGAGACCAAACTTTTGGGACTTCATAAACGAATTAAAAACAAACAGAAAAATCCTGATATGAGTAAGAGTGAAAATCAGATAAAAAAAGTTGTTGCTATACTTCTTTGGTCTCTACTCTCATTTGTTGCAGCAGCAAACTTTCTTTGGTTTTTTATACCACCTGAAGACTTCTTTGCCTATTTATCAAATCCTACAGAGCATCTATTTTTAGTTGGTATTCTTATAGGGGTAGCTCTCTTTTTGATTATTGATGTCGTATTTATTAAAGAAGATTTTTGTGTCTATATCTGTCCTTATAGCCGTGTGCAGTCTGTACTCTATGATGAAGATACTGTTATGGCTGTATATGATCCAATTAGAGGTGGAGATATTTACCAAGGTCATGGATATGAGAGAGAAAAAGTATATGATAAGAAAAAACAACTCTTAACTGATAATCCAACTGCTGAATGTACAACATGTGAAAGCTGTGTAACGGTCTGTCCTACACATATTGATATTAGAAAAGGACTCCAATTAGAGTGTATCAACTGCTTGGAGTGTGTGGATGCTTGTACTACTGTTATGGGTGCATTAGGAAAACCTAGTCTTGTACGATGGACAAGTGAAAAAGAGGGGCTAAGACATGAGGGTAAAACTAACTTCTTTAGAGGTAAAGTGATAGCCTATGGAGTCGTATTGGTATTAGTGCTTATTTCACTTTTTGCTATGGGAAGCACCAAAGAGAATATGCTATTGAATGTAAACAAGACTACAAGACTCTATAAGGTACTTGATAATCGTGTTGTTCAAAATAGTTATATCTTCCTCTTTACAAATACAGACAGCAAAGAACACACCTACTTCTTTGAGATTGTAGATAATGATGCTATCAAAATTGTACGACCAAAAGAGGGCTTCAAATTAGGTGCAGGAAAAAAGAAGAAAAAAGTTGTAATTCTTCAAACAGCAAAAAAATTAGCTAATGATACAAGAAAAGATGTACCTATTCCTGTAACAATTAAAGCCTATGCAGAAGATGATAAAGATAAAATAGTAGTAACAAGAAAAACTGTTTTTGTCTACCCTCGTATTGACTTAGTAGAAAAAGTGGAGAAATAAATCATGAAAAACAGCGAACCAACACTAGAAGAGATAGAAGATTATAATGGAAAAGAGAGCAAAGAGAAGAGCATGACTATCTGGATAGTTATACTCTCTGGTCTTTTAATTGGTGCTATCTACACAATCTTGCAAACAAGTAGTAGTGTAGATGACCAACAAAATAGTATGCAAAAAACAGATATAATCAAGCATTAAAACAACACAAAGGGCAAAAATGGCAAGTGTATTAATATTAGGTGGTGGATTTGCAGGGGTAGAGTCTGCTATACAACTACGCAAAAACAATATGGATGTAACCTTAGTGAGTGATAGAGACTATTTTTATATCTATCCCACCTCTATCTGGATACCTACAGGTGGAGTAACAAGAGAAGATGTAAGTGTACCCTTAGATCAAATAGCAAGAGAGCATGGCTTTAAACTTATTATTGACCCTGTTACAGACTTTGATGCAAAGCAAAAAAAAGTCTCTCTTGGGAGTGGTCGTATATTAGATGAGTATCAATACATAGTAGTAGCACTTGGTCAAGATAAGATTAAAATGAAGGGTATCGAAAATACTCTTTCTATTTGTGGTGCTCCTGAAGAAGCAACACAACTCCATCATCAAATCCAAGCACTCATAGCAAAAGGCTCTGGCAAAATAGCTATGGGCTTTGGTGGAAACCCAAAAGATAGCTCTGCTGTACGAGGTGGTCCTGCATTTGAAGTACTCTTTAATCTACATACTATGCTTAAAAGAGAAGGCATTAGAGATAAGTTTGAACTTACATTTTTTGCACCTATGGAAAAACCTGGTCAAAAGATGGGAGAGAAAGCTCTTGTTATGATGGATAAGATGTTTAAAATGACAAATATCAAGAAAAAAGTAGGCAGTAAAATTACCTCTTTTGAGAGTGATGGAATCAATTTTGAAGATAATGAAAAGTTAGAATCTGACTTAACTATGTTTATATCCGCAGGTACTGGTCACTCTATTATTGCCAACGCAGGACTCCCTTTGAGTGAGGCTGGATTTGTTATTACCAATGAGTATAATGAGATAGAGGGTTTTGAAGAGATTTATGCTATTGGTGATAGTGCATCACTTTTAGGACCAAAATGGAGAGCCAAACAAGGGCATGTAGCAGAGATAATGGCCAAAAATATTGGCTACAACCTCTTTAATCACTCTCAAAATATTGATTCAAAAGAGAGTTATTTAGAACATCTTAATATCTTATGTATGATGGATACAGGAGATGGTGCGGCTCTGGTCTATCGAGATGATAATGGTAGCAAGATGATACCTCTTCCAATTATAGGTCACTGGATGAAAAAAGGGTGGGGTTGGTATTGTCGTAATTCAAAATTAGGAAAAATACCACGAGTTCCAGGAATGTAAAATGACCTCTTCAAAAGATAAAATAATTCTTTTTGATCTTGATGGTACACTTATTGACTCTACAGAAGCTATATTAGAGAGTTTTCATTATACTTTTGAGTACTTCTCTATAGAGGCACCCAAAGACTCTTTGATAATGGCTCAAATAGGGTATCCCCTTGATGTTATGTTTTTAGCCTTTGATACTCCTCCATCAAAGGTATGGGATTTTGTGGCCAAATACAAAGAACACTATAGAAAAATAAGCAAAGCAAAAACTTTTTTACTCCCTCATGCCAAAGAGGCAATAGAGAGAGCCTCACAGATAGCACACTTAGGCATCGTAACTACAAAAACAGCCCTATACTCTAGGGAACTTCTTGAATATATGGAAATTATGCACTACTTTGAAGTACTTATTGGCAGAGAAGATGTAGAAAATCCAAAACCAAATCCAGAGCCAATACTTAAAGCTTTATCAAAGATGAAAAGTGATACAACTAAAT
>Ga0193964_1000243_pt1 | contig 26823 bp, 23 predicted proteins | sample FB_7_MG_FD_140323 | JGI IMG/M metagenome (GOLD analysis project Ga0193964, IMG submission 140323) | Microbial mat bacterial communities from the Broadkill River, Lewes, Delaware, United States - FB_7_MG | ecosystem: Environmental > Aquatic > Freshwater > River > Microbial mats | place: USA... | reverse complement strand
TAAGAGCCTGTTTAAAAATTAGGGAATCGAAGCGAGATACCATGAGAATGAGAACCAATCCCCTCAAATTTTATGTTAATAGCCGGACTATTGGCCGAAAATTTGAGGGGATTGGTTCTCATTCTCATGTGATTGCAGCCGATTCATCTATTTTAAACAGGCTCTAAGGATCGCTACTTATTAAGCTGGTATTTTCTTACGGCTCTGTTGTGGTCTTTCAGATTGGTTGAAAATTTATGCGTGGTGTCGTTTTTTGATACAAAGAACAGATAGTTTGTCTGGGCAGGATATAGGGTTGCCTTGAGGGCTTGGGCGCCTGGGTTGGCAATGGGACCGGCCGGAAGTCCATCTATTTTGTACGTATTATAAGGTGTTACCCGCCGTAAATGTTTGTATCGAATCCTTCCGTGGTAGTCAGAAACCCCGTAGATTACTGTGGGGTCACTTTCAAGTCGCATATGGCGTTTTAGCCGATTATGGAACACCGATGAGATAATAGACCTTTCTTTTGAATTGCCGGTCTCTTTTTCAATGATGGAGGCAAGGATGACAACTTCATGGACGCTTAAGCCTATCTTTTTTGCCCGGGCTTTCCATTGCTCATTAAATGTTTTGTTAAAGGTGGTTATCATTTTTTTAATTAAGGTTTTGCAGTCTGTTTCTTTTGAGAAAAAATAGGTATCCGGAAACAGATAGCCTTCCAATGTCATACCCGGTAATGCCAACTGATTGATAAATTCAAGATCATTGCATAAAGATAAAAAAAGTTTACCCGAGCACAAACCAGCTTTTTGAACGAGTATGGCAATCTCTTCCATGTTCCGGCCTTCTGGAATCGTTAGCCGGTATAGTTTGTTCTTACCCGAGGTGAGAAGGTTTAAAATGGTTTTAGGGGTCATGCCGGTGTTCATTTCGTACTCCCCGGCCTTTATCCGGGTCGCTGCTTTTTTTATTCGGACATAAAGTTTAAATGCAATAAGATTTGAAATTAAATTCTGGTCTTTAAGATTTTGGGCTATGATGGATAAATGCTGGCCGGAAGATACAGTGAAGGTTACCGGTTGAGAACGTGTGGTTGAGGGGGCCTTAATAAAAAAAGTCATCCAAAGTATAGCGGCCCCAGCTGCCGCAGAAACGCACAGACAAAATATGACCGAAATCAGACCTGTTTTTTTTATCTTTTTATGGGGCTTATCCGGCTTTTTACCCGGCGATGGATCCTGTTTCAGCATTTCAATTGTTTCTTTGGAATCGTTCAATTACATATTTGTTTTTAGGCGTTGAAATTAAAACGGGTCTGCCGCAAAAGCGGTCAGACCCGTATGTTTAATTTTCCCTTTGTGCCGAATTATTTGGCAATGGGGAATTCTGTATCGGGATTATAGCATATCCGACAGCAGTTCAGACAGCGATCAGCCTCGGCAAGAGCCTGGTCTTCGGGCAGAACCAGATCAACCTCAATCATTGAATCCAGTCTCTGGCTAACCGGTATTTCCGGCATTTTAGCCCGTTTGCTGGGAGTTATGCCGTCAACTTTTTTGAAAATAGATTCAGGGATCCTTTTTCCTAATAAGGAATTTTCAACCGGTTCAACCGGTTTTCCTTTCAGGAACAGGTCAATGGAGCGGGCAGCACGCCTTCCGCCGCCAATGGCATCAACAACAAGGGAAGGTCCGGTTGCCGAATCGCCCCCAGTGAAAATATATGGGATCGAAGATTGCAGGGTTTCAGGATCGTTGTCAATGGTATTCCAGCGGGTTAATTCCAGGTCTTTCATTCTCGGAGTTGAGTCATTATTCTTAAAAGCGGGATCCGGCGCCTGACTAATGGCAGAGATGACCATATCAACATCCAGTACCGTTTCAGACCCTTCAACCGGTACGGGCCGTCTTCTACCGGATGCGTCTGGTTCACCCAGTTCCATTTTCAAGTATTCAAGGCCTTTAACCTTGCCGTCATCATCTCCAATGACCCGTGTGGGGGCTGCAAGGAATACAAAATCAATGCCTTCTTCTTCTGATGCAATAATTTCCACTGCATTGGCAGGCATTTCATTCCGGGTTCTTCTGTAAACAATGTACACTTTTTCAAGACCCAGCCGTTTCAGTGTCCTGACGCAGTCAATGGCACTGTTCCCACCACCGACGATAGCAGCGCTTTTCCCTAATTTCATTTCCTGGCCGCTGGCAAATTTCGAAAGCCAGTCAATTCCCTTATAACATCCGTCAAGGTCTTCCCCTTCAATGCCAAGGGCATAATCATTCCAGGCACCAATTCCCATGAAAACGGCGTTGTATCCCGAGGCTACCAAAGAGCTTAGTCCAAAGTCTGTTCCGAATTTAACTTGGGTAAAGGCATTTATTCCTAAATCGAGAATTCCCTGGATTTCCCAATCCAGAACCTTTTTAGGAAGTCTGTACTCTGGGATGCCGTATCTGATAATACCGCCAAGTTTTGGCATAGCATCAAAGATATCGACTTGATGACCGATCCGCCTTAAGAAATATGCACAGGACAGTCCGGCAGGTCCGCCGCCAATTACAGCTACCCTTTTACCGGTATCAGGGGCACAGGTAATGGGAATCCGGGAACCGGAATTCATTTCATAGTCAGCAACAAAGCGTTTGAGCTGGTTAATGGAAACCGGTTCATCCTCAATACCTCTTCTGCACATATCTTCACAAGGATGAGGACATACCCTTCCGCAGGAAAGGAGAAGGGGGTTTCTCATGCGTATGGTCTCAACGGCTTCGGCATATTTTCCCTCTTTGATCTGGTTGATATACCTTGGAATATTGATTTCAGCAGGACAGGTCTGGGCACACGGTGCCAGAGCATCTTGTTGCTTGTTGAATTCCATCAGTTTTTCGCTCAGGGTCTTGACCTGAATAATATCTTTGGGGCAGGCTTTCTGGCAGGCACCACAGCCAACACATTTGGCATCGTCAACTACGGGATGACCATCTGCTCCCATATAAAGGGCATCAAACTGGCACGCTTTGACACAATCCCCAAGACCGATACAGCCAACCGTACAAACTCTGTGTCCGCCAAAAATAGCGTCCATGGCTTTGCATGATGAAACACCCATATAGTGGTATTTGTCAGCAGCCCGGTTGCCGCCTTCGCACATATTATAGGATAAGGGAGCTTCCGCCGCGCCCGCATCCACACCCATTATTTTGGAAACCGCTTCAACGCCTTCTTTGGAATTGACAATGCAAAGGCTTGGGGGTTCCTTACCAGTCACGATGGCTTCTGCAGCTGCAGAGCAACCTGCATATCCGCATCCGCCGCAGTTGGCGGCCGCAAGATTATTTTCTACCTCTGCGATTCTGGGGTCTTCATACACATAAAAGATTTTGGAGGAAAGACTGAGCACGATGCCGCATGTTGCGCCAATGCCCAGCATTAGCAGTATAGCTGGAATCATACAATCACCTTATATTATTTTTTGTGTTAAACTAAACCATGCCCCTGAAGACGGTAAAGATCAATGCGATCATGCCGGCGGTCATAAGACCAATGGAGGTATCCTGTAAAGACTTAGGCACCCGGGCGAGGATAACCCTTTCCCTAACGCCGGCGAACAGAACAAGAGCAAGACCAAAACCCACGGCATAGGAAAACGAGGATACCAGGGCTTCAATAAAGCTGTATTCTTCCTTGATGTTGATCAGACACACACCCATAACCGCGCAGTTGGTTGTAATAAGTGGAAGAAATATGCCAAGGCCTGCATACAGACCTGGGATACTCTTTTTTAGAAACATTTCCACGAATTGAACCAGAGACGCTATAACCAGAATAAAGGACACAGTCCGCAGAAATTCAACATCCAGCGCTTTAAGCAGATACGTGTCCACGATCCAGGTTATCATGCCTGCCATCACAAGAACAAATACGACAGCCATACCCATACCCACAGCAGTTTCCATCTTTTTGGAGGTGCCCAAAAATGGACAGTTGCCTAGGAATTGAGCAAGGAGAATATTGTTGATGAAAATACAGCTAATTGCTAGAACAAATAAATCACCCATGTTATAAATCTCCTTACTTTATTTTTGTCCGATGAGGTTCATCAGGCAGAGCATCAGGCCCAGGCCGATAAATGCACCCGGAGCTTCAACCATGAATTGAAAGGGAATATAGCCATGCCCGATTGTAAACAGCGGGGTACCGCCCCATACGGTCAGGGTGCCTGCGCCGATAAGTTCGCGTACCGCCCCAAGGGAGGCCAGTGCCAGGGTAAATCCAATACCCATGCCAAGGCCGTCGGCTGCAGACGGTAACACAGTATTTTTTCCGGCAAATGCTTCTGCCCGGCCAAGTACGACACAGTTTACAACGATCAGAGGAATGAAAATACCCAGTTTCAGGAACAGTTCATACATGTACGCCTGCATCATGAATTCCACGATGGTTACAAAGGTGGCAATAATAACGATGTAGCAGGCAATTCTGACCTTTGTGGGGATTATATTTCTAAGCATGGAGACTAAAATGTTTGAGAACAAAAGGACAAAGGTAGTCGCCACTCCCATGCCGATGCCGTTTTCACAAGTTTTGGTCACGGCAAGAGCAGGGCATAGCCCAAGGACTAGACGAAATAAGGGAATCTCAGCCCAGAGTCCTTTTGTGAATTCTTTTACCAGGGATTGTGCCATAATTATCTCTCCTGAACGACCTTATTAATTCATCTGTTTAACAATTTCAGGTTTCAGTTTCTTATACAGATCCTGGGCCGCCACTGCGGCCTGGCTGACACCAATGGATGTCACCGTAGCCCCGGACATGGCATCAATGTTGCCGCCCTGGTTTTTTATACCAAAATTTGATGCCATGGACATGCCGGCAAACTGGCCTACAAAGGACAGGTCCTCCTTGGCTCTGGTACCGATACCCGGTGTTTCTGCGTGGGTGGTTACCCGAACGGCAATAATTTCATCGGTGTCAAGGTTTACGCCCATCATCAGTCCGATGGGACCGCCGAATCCGGTTCCTTTTGCTTCAAATGCAACAGCTTTTACCCCATCTGCCAAAGTGGTTGGAAAGACCTGCAGTTCAATGCCTTCGGCCTTGACGTTAAATCGTTCCTGGATAGGATTATTGGTGGCATCCGCAAAAATTGCCTCGATGGCAGGTGCTTTTTGGAATTTAAGTACCTGTTCTTCAATCTGAGGCTCGGTTTTCACCTTAACAGCTGCCAGGAGGCCGCCGGATACTGCCGTAAGAATGGTCAGCACCACAATCATACTTAACATTTCACGCATTGGACACCCCCTTTCCAAGGGCTTTGGGTCTTATTATATCAATAAGTGGATTGATAAGGTTGATCAACAGTATGGCCAGGACCGTTCCGTCCGGATAGATACCGATATTGCGGATCAGGATAACCATAAATCCACCTAAAAACCCGTAAATAAGCATGGGAATACGATTAACCGGTGAAGATGAATTTTCCACAGCCAGAAAGAACGCACCTAAGAGGGTATACCCTGCAAACAGGTGAAATAGGGGGGGGGCATATGCGTCGGGATGGAGCGCAAAGAAAATTGTTGCGGTAATTAATACACCTGCGATGAACGCCACCACAATTTCCCAGCGGGCATAGCCCCTTAGCATCAGATAAATTCCACCGATGATGATACCAAGTCCGAAGGTGGAACCAATACCGCCTACTTCGTTGCCCATGAGTAGATTATAATTTGAAAATGAGGCCAGAGCGGATGTGCCCTGGGATTTCAGCGCTACCAGGGGTGCAAGGGCCGTGAAATCAAATTGGTATGATACATAGGCTGTATCAAAGTCTAAGAAAGCGGGCCAGGACATCGTGAGAATGGCCATACCCACAAGCGTTGGGTGGAAAGGGTTACCACCGGTACCACCAAATACAAATTTTCCTAGGATTACTGCTACAAATGTGCCGGTGATTACAACCCACCAAGGCATTGTGGCCGGAACCATCATGCCGAACAGCAGGCCGATGACTGCGGATTCCATATTGCCTATGGCCACTTTTTTCTTGGAGAGGACCGACATGATCACTTCCCAGAGCATGGCTGATGACGTGGCAAGGGTTAACACCCCAAGGGCAGGCGCACCAAAATGTAAAATACCGAAAAGTGCAGCCGGGATAAGGGCGATAATAAAATTCAGATTCTGTTGAAACAGGCTGTCTCCGTTATGCCAGAAAGGGGCATGGGAAACGATCAATTTAGTGTTTGTCATTGGCTTTCTCCCATCTTCAAGCATTTTCACGAAGGGTCAACAGTTCCTGTTTGCCCAGGCGGATATACTGATATAAAGGAATCCTGGCCCTGCATACATAGCCGCAAAGTCCACACTCGATACAGGACTCCAGATCGAACCTGTCTGCTGCCTCTTCATAAAGGTCTGCTTCAAGATACCGAACCAGCAGGTTCACGGGTACATTGGCCGGACAGACGCGGATGCACTCACCGCAATTAATACAGGCATTGTCCGAAAGTTCCGGAATAACATCCCTGTCCTGAACCATAATTGTATCCATATCCGGAACCACGGGGTGATGAACCGTATACGTGGCATGACCGCGCATGGGACCACCGATGATGATCCGGTCCTGTTCATTGATCTGAACATTAAAACAGGAAAATATTTTACTGATCGGTGTACCGATGGTGGCTTTGACCCGGCATCTTTTCCCGCCCTTGTCAATCAGGGTAATGATCTTATCGAATACCGGCTGTCCGGTTTCGTAAGTCCGGGCAAGGGAAACCAAGGCCTCTGGGCGGATAAAACAGACGCCCATATCTTCAGGGGTCATACCTGGTGAAAGTTGCTTGCCCAAGTGATCTTTCATTACCATGGCGGGCAGATTAGAGGGGTATGTATCAGACGTTCTGAGTACATTAAAACCATCAAGGTCTACCTGGGCCGATAGGTTTTCAGGCACTGTTATACAAATTCGGTCGGCCCGGGTCATCGCTTTTAAAATCTTGGCCCCGGCAACCATCAGGCCTGCATATGCGGTGCAGACAAATTGACAGGTATCACACAAAATATCTGTGTCTGCACCTGTCACAACAATGGTTCTGATATCATAGTTTGGGTTTGTCAGGGTTGAAACGGGCAATTCCCCGGGGATTTGTCCAAGATAATCGGCGGCAAACTCAAGCGTTTGTTCCAGATCTGTCTGGGCACATTGATCATCGCCTTTGGCCGATGGGTCAGGCTTGATCAATATATAGGTCGCTGTGTTGCCGAAGTCATCGGAATAGGAATCAAATCCCTTAATCTTACCTGCAACAGGAGATAAAACATAAGGTGTGCTGTCATCGTAGAGTTTTAATTTCTGCCCTCTTTTGACAGCATCTCCCGGGCCGATCAGCGCCTTCTTTGCGCTGTCGATTTTTTCAGGCAAAAGAAGGGTAAGGCTGCCAGGTACTGCAATCTCATCGACAGATTGCAGAGACGTATCAAGCAGATCATACGTCAGCTTTGGTTTTGATAGAGCGAAAAGAGATCGTTTAATCATAATTAGTCCTTAAGTGTTGTAAAAATCTTAAGCCAAGCCTTAAATTAATTCAGGTCAATATCGGTCATCCTGAAAAATTTATTGTGCATGACATGCATTACATTCTACCGGACCCGCACCATAATCTTCATGGCATCCCTTGCACTGGGCGTGGAATGCGTCAGCCCTGGACGGCATGTCTTCATCACCTTCTTGCTCATGACACTCACTGCAGTTGTAGGTTTCATCATCTTCAAGGTTGTGATGACAGTCCAGACAATCTAAAGAATAGTCGTCTGTGTGCATGAGGTGGGTGAATAAAACTTTGCCAGCTTTGTTCTGAAACATCAGTCGGACTGGATTATCCGGAACAGGTGAGGAAAAGGACGCGTAACATACAATCCCTGTGACTAAAAGAACGATCATGATCCATACAGCTATTTTCAGGTCGCGTTGTGATGTCATAATTCTTCTCTCAATATTTTAGGGGTTAGAGTTTAACGACGAACCCGCAACTGGAAGCGTATATAATATATTGATTTTAGATTTACAAGGAAAAAGTGGTGGAAATTTATTTATTACAAAAGGTGTGATTTTCAGGAACTGGGCGGGATTCTTTTTCTAACGAGGAAGGGTTTGTATTTGTCTTTTTTTGACATGCCTGCTTGTTTTTTTCTAATGATAAGAAAAGCGACTGCAAATAGTAAAAAACCAAAACCCATGGACAGGGCGGATCTGTTCATTTCCAAAACAGGGGCGAGGGTATCCCCGATCAGTGCACCAATGATGAGCAGTATAATTGGGAATACATAAAGGAGGAAACTTAAAAAAAGCATGGGTGCTGAATTGATGCCCACAATCACGCGGTCTCCTTTTATTACACCAAGCGTGTTTGGTAAAATAACCGTCATTTCTTCAGAAGGGTGATGGCTGACGTCGCAGGAGTCCTTTGAAGAACAGCTTTCGCAGGCTGCCGAGCGGGTGGTTTTAATCCAGGCTGTTTCAGGTGTAGCGTGGGTGACAATGCCGTCTTCAGTAATCATGATGTACTCTTGTAAAAAAGGGGTTAGTGTCGGTGTTTTAAGGCTGCAAAAAATCAGACAGGGCCAGTCCCTGTCTATGCCTATTGAATTTAATTATTCATTTTATAAGAAAGCCTCAAAAATATTGTTGAATTACTTTCTTGCTTCGTTGTGGGCTGTACCTCGGTGTTGATATGTCAGGTCAGCCCATGTCTGTTATATTAATGTCAGGCGATAGTATCAACAAGCTGACTGCTCCGCGGGCCTTGATATGACGAGGCCGGCCGAATTTGTTCAGCCATCTGCTCCTGGTCTTCTGTGGCCAGGTCTTCTGTGTTTTGAGCTTGCAGCGTTAATGCTTGTTGTGTGATTTCAACTTGAAAGGCTTCCTGAGGGGGCTGGGTACTTTCCTTAATGGGTTCAACGTCTGTTGCTTCCTTATTGTTGTTTTGGACAGAAGCCGTGTCTGACATTAGCGTATTGGCTGTGTAGGCGTTCATTCCCTGAATACTGTTAATATTCATTTGGTGTCCTTTCTTTGCTGAATTTTTTTTTTGTTACAAGTTAAGAATAATCTTAAGAAAAGGGTATGTCAAATTTTTTGTTGAATTCGCTTGACAAAGAAATCTGCCTGGGATATAACCCTCGAGTCTTCATTGAGAGACGCTGCTCCCCAGTAGCTCAGTTGGCAGAGCGAGTGGCTGTTAACCACTAAGTCCGCGGTTCAAGTCCGTGCTGGGGAGCCAACCACTAAAATAAAAAGATTAATTCTTTTCAAAGAATTGATCTTTTTTTATTTTAGGTCAAGTTGATATCTGCAATGCTATCAAACGGTTTTCTAAACTTCGGGTACAGTCTACCATCCCCACAAATTGAGTTTGAGTAAATAAATTGAAGCAAACGCCTATTTTCGTCTAATGCAAAAATGGAGTACGTTGTAATCATATCAGATTTAAACCTCCACCCCAAAAGATTGGGATAGAGATAATTTTATAAAAAAGTCTGTGTAAATTACACTGATTTTTCAACTTTCGTTGTGGCTGAGTTTGGGTACTGATAGGCTATGTCAGCACATGGCTGTTATATAATATTTTTCTATTTTTCTTTCCTCAAGGACGTCCAACAGACTTTATAATGGCGTGGATTTTTACCCTCCTGCCTGATAGGGTGGTGGAGTGATATAAAACAAACCTAATGAGACGTGCATGGGCTCTTCCCAATTTGTAAAAAAAACCGTCAGCAGTGTGATGTGGAATTATGGGGCCTTTGCCCTTGGGAAGCTTTTGGTCTTTATGACCACGGTTGTCCTGGCACGGTACCTGTCCCCTGAAGATTTTGGTCTTATGGCAATGGCCTTTATGGTGATCAACTATTTAAAGCGGGTGCAGAGTTTCGGAGTCGATGACGCTCTGATTTATCATCAAAATCGCTCCCGGCGGGCATTGGATACCGCCTTTTCCATTAACTTACTTTTCGGGGGGCTGTTGACGATGCTCACTTTTTATTCCGCCCCTGTGATTTCCGGCTTTTTCAATTCTCCAGGCCTCATCCCCATCGTTCAGGTACTGTCGGCATGGTTCTGCATCACCAATCTGGGTAGTGCCCATGATGCCGTTCTCAGACGGGATATGAGGTTCAAAACAGCCTTTATTCCCCAGACCTGTCAACGGTTTGTCAAGGGGGGCCTCTCCATCGGACTTGCCGTTGCTGGGTGGGGGGTATGGAGTCTGGTCTGGGGTCAAATGGCCGGTGTGACCTGTGCCACCTTGATTTATTGGATCATGGGCGGCTGGCTCCCCCGCTTCCGGTTTGACTCCCAGATTCTGATTCGTATCCTGTCCTACGGCTCCCAAACTGTCTTTCTGAAATTTTTACAGGGGGTCTTTAAAAACATAGATTATCTGATTATAGGGCGCTGTCTGGGGGCCACGGATCTGGGATTTTATACCATCGCCTTCAGGTTGCCGGATATCCTCATCGGCGGGATACAATCCGCTGTTATGCCGGTACTGTTTCCGGCCTTTTCAAAGATACAGGAGGATACCGTGGCCCTGGGCCATGCCTTTTTAACCGCTTTCAGGTTTATTACCCTAGTTACCCTGCCCATGGGAGCTGGACTGATGGTGATTGCACCTGATTTTGTCACGGTGTTTTATACCCAGCGGTGGGCGGCGGCCGTACCGATAATGCAGGCCCTTTCCATCTATATTATTGCCACCTCTTTTGATTCCCTGGCTGAGATCGTCTACAAATCCACCGGAAGGCTACGCCCGGCCAATATCATCGGAATAATTAAGGCCACAATGGCCGTTGCCGTATTATGGACGGCAGCTGAATACGGAATCTTTGCCGTTGCAGCTTCCCAGGTGGGCATCGTCCTGGTGGCTAATTTCCTGCAATTGATCATTATTTCTAGGTTGATCCATATCCGGGCGGCTGACATTTTGGCCTGTATCAAACCCTCTCTGACCGGAATGCTTGTCATGCTGCCGGGACTCTTTTGGATTGAACGGTTACTTGACGTCTTTGCTCCATGGGTCCGGTTGGTGGCTTTGAGTGGCCTTGGCGTTATATTGTATCTGGGGACTTTGTATGTCTTTTACCGACCCCTGGTAAGGCAAATTATGGCCCTTTTTGTAAACAGGAGGGAGTCACAATGAAACAGCCGATAAAAGTGGCTATGATCATTCATGGATATTATCCTGAGATCGGCGGAGCAGAACGGGTACTCATGGCCCTGACCCCTGAACTGAAACAAAAGGGTATTGATCTGTATATCATCACCCGGCAACCCGGTTCACTTCCGCCATTGGCCCAGTTCAGGGGGGCCTGGGTTCACCGCCTGCCCAGTCCCGGCCCAAAACCCCTGGCTTCTCTTGTATTTTCCTTGGGTGCCGTGATTACCCTCCTAAGGATGCGCCCCTGTCTTGTGCATGCCCATATCATGTTTTCTCCCGGTACCATTGCCGCGATTGCCAAAGCCTTGTTACAGATTCCTTTTGTCATTACGGTACACAGGGGGGGGGCTGCCCCTTTCGGGGAGATTGCAAGGTTGAAGCAAAAGCTTTTCGGGAAATATAGAATGGCATTTTTTCGCCGGTATGCAGACCGGTTTATTGTCATCAGCTCTGAGATTGACAGAGAGCTTGAACAGGAAGGTGTTTCCCGGTGCAAGCGGCGATTGATTCCCAACGCCGTTGATGTGTCCAGGTTCTCTCCTCCGGAAAGGGCCGAAAAGGAGATGGTGCGCCGTCGTCTGGGGGTATCGGGGGGGCTGGTTGCTGTCTTTATTGGCCGGTTGAGTCGGGAAAAACGGGTGGATTGTCTGATTAATACCTGGAAAACATTGAGAAATACACACCCTTTGGCAGTTCTGCTTGTGGTGGGAGACGGTCCCCAGGCTTCGCAGCTTAAAACTGCGGCCGGGGAGGGGGTGATCTTCTACGGGGCCGTGGATGATGTGAGCCCCTTTTTGCAGGCAGCGGATCTGTTTATATTGCCTTCGGTGGCCGAAGGGCTTTCCATTGCCTTGTTGGAGGCCATGGCTTCCGGGGTTCCGGCTGTGGTGACAAGGCTTGCCGGTGCCTTGGATCTGGTAGAGCACCGGAAGAACGGCTGGTTGATTCCTGCCGACGATGACACAGCGCTTTTGGAGGCGGCGATCACCTTGTTTGATGATCCCCGATTGAGGCAGACCCTGGGAGAAAATGCACGGCGGTGTGTGGTCGCCCGGTACAGCCTGGACGCTGTGGCCGATCAGATGTACAGACTATATCAGAATTTGATCCGGGAATATTTCCATGACTCTTAAAGACGACTCACAATCGAGGCCGTCCCGGATGGTGACCGGGATGGCAGCTGTTGTTGCATATCTGGATCGGAAGTGGCGGCGTCAGACGGCTCTGATACTCCCGCTTCCCCTCATGGTTCTGGTCCTGACCCGGGATTTCGTTCCTGCCCTGGCCACGGCTGGGGCCTGTGTGCTTGTATACTTTATGGGCATCACCCTGGGCAGCACCCTTTTTACCGGCCATAAATCCCGTAAGCTGTTCCGGCAGGCTGGGGGTTTGGGTAAGCCACCTGTCTTAATGACGCCTGACCTGAAGCAATCTGAACTGTTTCTGGGCCGGTTTACCAAACAGGGATTGGTAAAAGGGAAAACCGACACCCTGCCGCCGTTTAAGGGGGGCGTCGACTGTTTTCTAAAGTTCAGGACAGATACCCGCTTTCGTATCGCCCTGGTGGAAATCAAGGGAGAGCGGTTCGTTCGGAAAAGCTATACGCCCTGTGACTATAAGTTTTATAAATGCATCAGGAATAATATGATGGTGGAGGATCTGGGCATCTCGCCCCCGTTGAAATTTGTGAGTATCAAAGAGAGAACCGTATGGATTGAATGTGTTCGGGGAACCCAACTCCATGACATATCCGAGACTGCTTGGCTGCCGGCCTCTCGCCTGGAGAAAATTTTCAGCCAATTGAATTTTTTCCATGATACCCTCCATGGGCTGGGGCTTTGTCATCTGGACCTGCACCGGGGAAATGTTATTTACAGAGAAGGGGACGGCAAACCAGTTTTAATTGATCTTGACGAGTCAAGGCTGTTCAAAAAAAAGAGGCTGATGTTCAGGCTTTACTGCATTAATGACCGTAAACGGTTGGATAGGCAGTTTGACTTGCTCCGGCGAACCAACAAAAGAAACCTCAAGAGGAAACCTTCGGTTGACGTTTAAAATTCCGTCCTCTGTTTTGTGTACAGACAGAGTCGGTATGAAAAAGGATGCATGATGCTGTTTTGTTACTTTGTGTTTTGGGGATGTGTGGGATTTATTCTTTATACCTATTTTGGGTATCCGATTCTTTTGTTTCTAACTTCCGGGAAAAAGCAACGCGTTTACACCGGTGAAACGCCCCGGGTGACCCTCATGGTTCTGGCTCACAATGAAGGGGCGGTGATTCAAGACAAGATAGACAATTGTCTGGCGCTGGATTACCCGGACCACCTGCGTCAGATACTGGTGGTCACCGACGGGTCCACCGATGACACCCCGGCTATTGTTGAGGCCCACATTCCCCGGGGGGTAGAACTTTGTCATGAACCGGAACGCAAAGGGAAAATGGCTGCCATCATCCGGGCAATGGCGTATGCCCGGGGCGAAATCGTTGTGTTCTCCGATGCCAATAATATGTACGATCCCTTTGCCGTCCGGGAATTGGTGGCTCCTTTTGAAGATCCCGGGGTTGGATGTACCACTGGTGCAAAATTGATTGCCCATGGGGACGGCAGTTTGGGGGCTTCTGAAGGGCTGTATTGGCGCTATGAATCCTTTATCCGGAGGCATGAAACCCAACTGGGATGCTGCACCGGGGTCAACGGAGAGATTATGGCGCTTCGCAAATCCCTATTCAATGCCCCCCCCCATACGAGGCTCAACGATGACCTTTACATGGCCATGTATGTGATTAAGGCCGGGTATAATGTGATCTATACCCCCAAGGCCAGATCCTATGAACGGGTCTCGGCCTCGGCCGGGGATGAGGTGGAACGCCGGACCCGAATTGTGGCTCTGCGGTACCAATTGATGGCCTTGGGCCCCCGGTTGCTGCCATTGGAACGCCCTCGGGTGTTCTGGCAGATTGTTTCCCATAAATTTTGCCGCCCCCTTGTGCCCTTTGCAATGATAGGTGCCTTTGGCGCTAATTTTATGGCGGTTTTACCCGGTATGGGTGGTGGCATCTGGGCCGCATTTGCCATGGCACTGCAGGTGGGGTTTTATCTGCTGGCTTTGGTGGGCAACCGGTTTGCAGCCCACCATAAGATTGGAAAAATATGTTATCTGCCCACTTTTTTGGTGAATAGTAATTTTGCGTCATTTTTAGGATTCCTTCGATTTGTCTCAGGCGGTCAGGGGGCGCTTTGGGAACGGATAGAGCGAAACAGGAACAAGGTTTGATTGATTAATCATAATTGTTATGGGCGCACCTGTGCCCGGAAAAGGCAAAAAATGAAACAGTCTAAAATGATTTTTCAGTTAACGGCCATGCACAGCACCCATTACGGTGCCAAAGAAAGATATGCCGTTGAATTTGTAAAACAGTGCCGGCAAAAGGGATATGCCTGTATCCTTCAATATGAATCCCTTCCGGCCAGCCGGGAATATGTAAGGGATCTGCGGGCCAACGGGGGGGACCTTGTGGTATTTTCCACCCTTGAAAATCCTGTTATGGCTTTGCTTCGAATCGTCCGATTTATTATTTCCAATCGGCCATGGATCATTGAGACCCATTTTGTGAGCAAATATGTCCGTGGGGCTTTGCCTTGGCTCGCCAGAGCCGCAGGGGTGGGGGCCACCATCGCCTTTGTCAGGAACATACCGGTCCGCAGGGATCGGGGGATGAGGCGCTTTCTGTACAATGGGTACACCCATGTTTTTGGGGTGTCCAAGGCCATCTCCGCTTACCTTGTGGCATGTTCCAAGGTCAACCCGAAAAAGGTCTCCGCCCATTACTGGGGGGTGCTGGGGATGGATAAACATTCTCCCGCCCTTGGGGTGACGTTCAGAAAGGAACTCAATATACCCGATCCTGACGTAGTCATCGGGGTGATTGGGTTTGATACCCGGTTTAAGGGGTTGGACGTACTTTTGGCGGCCTTTGCCCGGTTGGCACGGGAACAGGACAACCTGCGGTTGTTGATCATCGGGGTGGAACCGGCAACCTCCCATTTGAGCCGGCAGGCAGATTCCCTGGGAATTCAAGATCGAGTCCATTGGGCCGGCATCCGGGATCAGGGGTGGCGTTTGCTCAATGCCGTCGATATTTATGTTCAGCCCTCACGGGATTCCGAAGGATTCGGTGTGGCCATTGTGGAGGCCATGGCCCTTAAATTACCTGCCGTGGGAACCAAGGTCGGCGGTGTCCCTGAAGTGATCCGGGACGGGGTCACCGGTTTTCTGGCCGAGCCAGATGATGTGGAAAGCCTTGGGGAGCAACTCCGGCGACTGATCGTCGATCCGGTGAAACGCCAATCCATGGGGCGGGCCGGCTGCCAACGGTACCGGGAATTGTTTGACGGAAAACAATCCGTCAAACGATTGGTGGAATACTACTCAAAGCTGAAACTGTAAAGGGTTTGGGGGGCTAAAATATAGGTAAAGACAAAGGGCGATGAGAGGGTGATCTTCCAGCTTTGTCCGACAGCCTGGGACCCTGGGGTTGAAGAATCCAGCTTTTGCGCACTGACCGAAAGGGTGAGATTCGAAAAACCCTCGGGCAGGGGGGTGTTTATTTCCATCCGGGTGGACCGGTTGAATTTGTTCACCGCAATCAGGCCCAGTCTTCTTTTACGGGTGTCCAAGGTCAGCAGGGCGTCTACCTCAAGGCTGGTGTTGTCCAGAACCACCACATGATCCAATAGGGTGCCATTGATCATGGCCATGGCATGGCCCATGGGCTTTATCTCAAAGGGTAAGGCCCGGGAGGTGTAAGGCAAGGGAGAAGGGGGTGTCGCCCCATAAATCAATCCCTTCATATGGCGGCGGTCGTCCACGGTGGTAAAATAGTGAAAACCGCCCAGGAGCCCGTCTGCAAACCCATTGCAAATGGCGCCGGTAAGCCAGAGAGCGCCAAAATGGGTGTTGACATCGTAGGGGCTGCTGCTGGTGCCGGGGCTCATGCTGGTCTGGTTGATGACAATCTCTTCCACCGCCCGGCCGTCGCTGTCATGGGTGGCCATAATGTCTGCCGCAGTTGATACGGCGTTTCTGAATCGCCAGCTTTCACACAGATCTTTTCTGTCCCAGTAATTAAAGGCAATCCCGTCGACATAGGCATCAACTTCAGTGTACAAGCGGGCCATCCAGGTGCTGCCGATTCGGTCCGGCCCCTGGTTGCTGCCCTCCAAGCCGCTACTGGTGATGGCAAGCAAAGGGGTCTGCCTGACAGAATTCGGCTGGGCCTCTGATTTTAGACGTTTACCGATTTCTTGGACCAAAGGGACGTATTGGTCCAGGGTGAATTCCTTGAGATTGGGCTCATCCCAGGGGGAGAACCACTTCATTTCCTGGGAGGCGTCTTCATTGAAATGGCGGATATAGGCCAGGGTAAATTCGGCAAATTCCCTTTGCTGTTCAGTGGCTTTTGGGATGCCTAACCAGCTGGATTTGGAGTCAAATATACTGCTGATTTGAACCTCGAGTTCCTGCCGATAAAATTCTATCCGCCTGTCTTCCCATTTGAATCCCAGGGGAGCCAGGGTATCGGGGTCGTCATTATCCCCGCCCAGGGGGTAAGCCGGGTTCGCGGGTTCTCGCCATTCATGGTCAATATAATAATTAAAGGACTGGAGCCCCATATACTTGATTTGTTCAAAGATCTCCGGGGGCTTGGAGGGGAGCACCATAAAGGCGCCGATCAGCCCCATGGGAGCGATTTGTCCGTTTCCGGTGAACCGAACCGTTCCAGGTTTCAGCTCCGGGACAAAAAGATCACCGGGACGGGGGGCAAATAAATTGGGGATGCCGTCCAACCAGAATCCCACCTTTCCTCTGCCCTGGAACTCTATCCGCCAGGTGCCGGGGGTGGGAAATTCAACGGGCAGGGTGTCAAAGGCCAGGGTGCCCGGGGATCTGGAAAGGGTCAAGGTCCCTTCTTTACGGCCCCGGGGGTCAAACAGGTGGATGGCCGAGGCCCCTTTAAAGTATCTGCCACAAAGAGTAAAGGAATTCACGTTCCTGGTAACGTTGAAATACAGGGGGGATTTTTCAGGGTGGAGGGAAAAATGGTACTTTGCCGGTTCCAGCATGAGTGAAACGGTTTCGGGTACGGTGATTTTTGCCTGTCTGTGAAAATACCCGGGCAACTCAATCCGGTAATCCCCGTCTCCCCTTGACAATGATAATGCAAACTGGCCGCTGGGGGCTGTGGGGTCTGCTGTAATTTGGTTTAGTAGTTCCCCGTCCGGCCCATGGAAATAGATGTAATTGGTGGTGCTGTCACCGGCATACCAATCTTTGTAGGAAAGGGTTATGACGTCAGCGTCAGTGCCACGTACCCAGAGAGTGCTGTCCCTCAGGCCGGTGAAGGACGCGGCCAAAACGGATGGCAGAAGGAATGATACACCCAGGACCAGTCCTGTCAGGCAAGAGAGGATGTGTCCGAGGGTATGATTCAATGAACTGTGTTTCATTCGATCTATCATGGTTTGCTTAAATTATCCTGGAATCCTGAATAGTTTTAAAAATTAACATGTTTGCTGAACAAATGCGACAACCGTTGGGCATTTTTTTTTATATTAAATTCGTTCATAACCAGCCAGCGGGCGTTTTCAGCCCTTTTAACGGCCTGGTCAGGGTGGTGATGAACCTGCTCTATGAGTGTTGCCAATTGCCGGGGGGCCCCCGGTGCCAGTGTATAACCGGTTTCTTTCCGGCGTACCAGTTCGGGAATTCCGGAGATGGCCGTCGCCACCACGGGCAGACCGGCGGCCATGGCTTCCATCAGGGCCACGGGAATGCCTTCCATCTTGCCCGAGGGCATGATGATGCTGGGCTGAACATAGCAATGGGCGGTTTTAAGCAGTGTTGCGACTTCGTCCTGGGTTTTCGCCCCCAGGAGAATTACATGGTTGTCCAATTGATGGGAGTCGATTAATTTTTCCAGGGCCTGGCGTTCTTCCCCTTCGCCGATGATCCGGCAACGGAAATCCAGGCCGGTGTCCCGGAGCAGGGCGCAGGCCTTTACCAGGTCCTTTTGGCCCTTATAGGGCTGGAGGCTTCCGGTGGTGATCAATTCAAAGCGCTGGCTGGGCCGCCAGGCTTTTATGGGCCGGTCGTAATGTCCGGGAGTAATCCCGCACCGGACGATGTACATTTTGTGCCGAATCCGGCTGCCCAGCTTTTCCGATAGGTAATTGCGGTTAAAGTCTGAAATGGCAGCAATGAAGGCTGCATCCTTTAGCTTGGTTCCCAGCATGGCTTTGTGGGCAAAAATGTCATGGGCATGAACGGTGATGCTGTACGGAATACCGGTCATCCGGTGAATTATCCATGCCGATAGGGCCGGGTGGGTTGCAAAATGGGCATGGATATGGTCAATACCCTGGTCTTTCATCAGCTCAGCCGCGTAAAAGGACTTGGGGAGAAGTACCATGGTTTTTATTAATGCACGGAGGCTGATGCGGTTTTCCCATAGGGCTTTGGTCCAGGTTGATAAATACCGCCCGGGTGTCCGGCCCAGGGTACGAATATTGGTCTTGATGATAGCGGGGGAGACAAAGGGGAGCCAGCGGGCCCGCTCTATCCAGGAGCCGGCTTCTTTGTGCACCACGGACTGTTTTTGCCGAATCAGGGGGTAAAGCTCAATCTGCCAGCCCATTGCCTTGAGCGCCTCCATCTCCCTGAGGATGAATACCTCGGGAAGGTGGGGAAACCGCGACATGATATAGGCGATTTTACCCCTGGGCGCCTTCCAGTTGTTTTTGGTCGTTTTTTGCATACTTTAGTCCGACCTGTGAGATGGCCAGGGAAATCCAGAAATACTTATGGTAGTTTATACTTAAAAACATAAATGACATCAAAAGGACGGAAAATGATATGGCAAAGGCTGTGATCTGTCTACATTTTTCAGTCCGGTTCAGGTGATGGTATATTCCCCAGGCAGCATAAAAATTTTTGTAAGCGTAAATAATGATGACCAGATATAGGGTTAACCCGATGAGGCCGGTGCCTATGAGTACCTCCACATACGAATTATGGGCTACCCGACCCTTTGCCCTGTCTTCTTGTGCAAAGTGTAGGGACCATTGTGATGTGGCGTACATTTTTTCAAAGGTGGCGGGACCGTACCCGAACAGGGGCTTGTCTTTGAATTTTTCAAAGGCAAAGATCAGATAAGAGAGTCGCCGCCCAATGGAAAAATCCGTTTTATGTTGGGTTAACGTGGTCTGGCGTTGCCAGTAGGTGTCCGGGATCACAGTGAGGATAATCAGCCCAGCCAGTGCGAACGATAGAAGAAAAAAACCTGTTTTTTTAACGTTGAATTCCCGAAGATACTGGCCCCCAAGCAGTAACAAGGTAGCGGACATGATCAGGGCTCCGGCACGGGAATAGGTCAGAATAACCGACACCACACAAACACCCAAAAGTCCGGCTGTTGGCCAATAGCCCCTGGTTCCTTTAAATCGCCGGAGGGTACAGGCAATCAACGGTAAGGCAAATAGCTGCATGGTGGCAAAGTCATTGGGATCTGAAACTCCGCCGGCATATCTTAGATATTTTTTGTTTACATTCATTATAAATGCCGGGTCATTGGCTATGGCCCCGTAAATGGATATCAAGGCGCTCAATGTGGTGGAGATGATAATCACCAGGGGCAGCACTTTAAACAACCGGTCACGGGAGAGCAGGCCCAGCCCCAGAAAAAAGATGGAATAGGCAGTCAACAGTCGGCGCAGGGCATTTATGCTTGTGGCGGGATATTGTGAGGCAAGGGTCCCTAACAACCAGATTCCGAAGAACGCCAGTAGCCATGACCATAGGCCGGATCCCAGATGATAGGTATTGGAACGGTCGCTGAGCAGTCTGATGCCGAACAACAGGACCGTAAGCAATCCGATGAGCTTTGATACGGTCACGGATTTATAGGCCACCGATAAACCGGTATACTGGTCCAGGGGAAGTAAAAACAGGATCATAAATAGGCCCAGTTCCGGCCGGTTCCATAGCAGCAGTAGAACAAGGAGGGCGGGACCCGGTGCCAGAGCAAGCAGATAGTTGGGGCCCGTTAAAAAAAACACAGAGACTGAAATGACCAAGAGGATGACCATTATCATCAAGGGGTGGAACCCAACGGGGCGGTCCATTAAATATTTTTCCAATGGGATCATTAAAGATCCCTTGGGCTCTTCAAGGTTTTTTTTAAGAAAGTCCAAATAAGTTATTAAGCTACTTTCATGTTTTGTTGTGGGTTGAGCCTGGGTGTTGATAGACAAGGTCAGCCCATGGCTGTTATTCCCAGTTTTTGATTGAAAAAATTACTGGCAGACCGGTCACCATTTCCACATCTTCAGGCCGTTTGAAGGTATGGTTGAGGTATTCGGCAATGAATGCAAGGCTGAGCCCCGTCATCAGCCCGGCCAGCAAACCAAAGGGCAGTACCACTTTTTTGTTGGGGAACAGGGGGCCGTTGGAAGGAAAGGCCCTGCTGATAATGGATGCAGGTAAAAAGGAATCATTGGCCGAAGAGTTGATCCGGCTTTCTTCCTTCCGTCTGGAGAAGGCGTCGTAGGATTGCTGCAGCATCCCAAGTTCTTGTTGTATTTTGTTCTGAGCGATCGCTTGTCCCTGGAGGGCAATGCTTTTTCGGTCAATTTCGGCCAGATTTTTTTTAATGCCAATGGTTTTGGTGTCGATAGACTTTATCTCCTCTTCCAGAGCTTCCATATAAATGTAAACCTCATTTTTGAGCGTGGCAAAGGTCTCTTTTATCTGTTTGTCAATGAGCTTTACCCGGGGGCTGTTCTCCTGGTATTTTCTCAGAAGGTGGCCCTGCTCGATGAAAAGGTCCTGGAGTTTTAAACCCAGGTTTTTCAAAGTTTCCAAATTGTTCAGGAATGAGAAGAACTGGATTTTCGATTTTTTAAAGGATTTTCTGATGGTTTTGATCAGTACTGTTTTATCCTCTTTATCGTTTTTCAAGGTATACAGGTGCTGTTGAAGGATCAACCGTTGGCTCAAGAGGTTATCCATCTCTTTTTTAGGATCAGGTACCCCGCTTTTTTTGACCAGGTTGAACAATTCATTGTTCTTTTGTTCGATTTCCCGGCGGAACTCTTGGGCATGGTCTGAAAAAAAACTCTGTTTGGCCGGATTATGGATATCTCCATGGTATACCAGGTATTCATCCAACAGAGTGTTTAATATCTGGACCGCTTTTTGTGGATCCCTGTGGGTAAGCAGGATTTCGATCACATTGGAGGCGGGGACCACCATGGTGGACAGGTTGGACTTAATTTTATATATGCGTTTGTGGATGAGGGCGGAGGGGGCTTCGTCAGATCCGGCCAATTTACTGATTAACTCTTTTAGGGAGGGGAGGCCACTGTCTTCTGCATCGGCGAAAAAACCGTTTTTTTCCAAGGTCCGGGTGGCCCTTTTAATGACTTCAAAGGAGGTGAGGGTTTCAATTTCAGAGGTCAGATCCTCTTTGGACAGTTCAAACTGATCAATCTGTTGCTGGATGGCCTCCAGTGCCACAGGATTTTTTTGCACCCCTTTTTCCCTGATCAGGATACTGGCGGTGGCGGAATAGGTGGGCGGCCAGAAAAAAGCAATGAATACGGAAATTGAAAATATGATGACGGTGACGGCCAATATGGTATTTTTCCGTGCAAAAATCGGGTGTAAAAGATCAATTTTACTATTTTGGTCTTTCATAGGTGTTTGTCCAATAAAAAGGGTGAACCTGTTTGGTCCGATGGGGTTAAATTAATTTTCCGACGCATCGTACAGCTCCCAGGACAGGGTTGCACCCCACCCGTTAAAAAAGGTTATTTGCTTGATGTACTGGGCGATCTCAGCTGCTTTGGATATCCGGGTCTGGGGGACAAAAATAAGATCTTCGGGTTGCAGATATGTCAGATGGGCGCCCTTGGACAGCCGGAGCAGTTGGGTCAGGTCAATCCGGGTGGCTACCATTTTCCCGTTGTGCTTGCGGGCAACAATCACCGAATCAAGTTGGGCCCCGGGGGTTACATCCCCTGCCAGGGTCAGAGCCTGGAATACGGAAATGGGTCTGATGATTTTATAGGCCCCGGGTTTTTTCACCTGGCCGGCAATATAGATTAGGCTTCCTGAATGGCGCTCTAAAAATAGATCGCAATGGAGTCCTTCGACAATGGTGGCGTACTGGTCATTGAGTGTTTGGTTGACCTCGGGTATGGATTTGCCCGCCACAAACAGGTCCCCCACCATGGGAAAGGTCACATAACCGTCCGGCCTCACCGTTACCAAGCGGCTCAACCCCCTGGGAGCCGTGTGCAGATCTTCTTTCAACTCTTTAATGGCCGTTCTGAAATCGGAAATCACAATGTATAGATCCGGTATCTGCAAAAGTTTTGCATACCGTTTTTCAAGCCGTTGGGTCAGTTCGTCCACCGTAGTGCCGGTGATATGGATTTTGCCGATATGGGGCAGGGATATGGTGCCGTCGGGTCTGATTTTCTGAGTAACGTTCAATTCCGGCGTATTCTCGAAATAAACTGATATCTGTTGGTCCGCCGCCAGTTTGAACACATCCTTTTCTTTCCAGGTCTGGATCTGGAAGAGTACGTCAAGCACATCCCCCGGAGCAATATGGTAGGCCTCAAACAGGTCAAAGGGATGGTAAATCTCACCCACGGGCATGGTCTGCCTGGATAGTGTCTGTGTGGTCCCGGTTTCAATATCAACGGGTTTGGTGCAACCGGCGGTAACCAAAGATGCCGCTACCACCATTACGATTAAAATCAAAAAACAGCGGAACGGGTCCGGGGGGCAGGTGGAATTAGCTTTTGCCATATAAAACCTTTGGAATATAGTAATTTCGTTTGTTTAATACAACGCCAAGTACATTGGCTTTGACATTGTTGAGTTTTTCAAGGGCATGGCGGGCAGTACTCCACTTGGTCTGTTCGCATGCCAGCGTGAGGAGAACCCCATCAAAGAGTTTTGACATTAGAATGGAATCCGAGGACCCCAAAAGTTTGTTGCCGTCAATCACAACATACTCGAATTGCTGGATCAATTTTTTAAAGCGGTCAAAATGTCCCGGCTGTATGAGGAAGGGGCGTTCTGTTTTTGCCTGCCCCAGCGGCATCACCGTCAGCTTGTCGTAGACCGTTTTGTACAAGGTCTGTTTCGGGGCCAGATCTTTGTATATATAATCCGACAGGCCCGGCACGTCGCCAAGGCCGAAGAGGGATGCGATGGTGGGCCGCCTGGGGTTACCGTCCACAAGGAGGGTTTTGGCCTGGGTATTGATGGTTAGCGCCCAAGCCAACTGAATCGCAGCAATCGTCTTTCCTTCAAAATTATTGCAACTGGTCACATACAGGGTCCGGATATCCTGTCCGCTACCCAGGATATTGCTTTCAACCATGGCCAGTTCATCGATATTCTCAAAAATCTTTGATTCAATATGCTCAGGCAGTCTTGGTCTGGGGGTGTCGCCCTGGTCTGAGGGGGATAGGGTATCAGCTATGTTCATCATTTCGTTGGTTGCCCGTTTTTTTTAATTTCCCGGATGTATGGTGTGAGTTTATTCACCATACATCATTTATTTTTCACCTTAAAGTATGTAAGGGAACGAGAGTTGACATGTTAATAGTCTATTAATAATATAATCAGGTAAGATTGTCCATGACCTCGGGCAGGGCAAACCCACATTATTTTGACAATGATATTTATGTTTTATAATTCCGGATACTTAGTTAGTGTATCCTGTTCTTTTGGGCCGTTATCTGTGAATTCAGTGAAATTATGAATTCTGGAAATGTATAGGGGCCCATCCTGTGACTTTTCGTAATGTCGCACGTACCCCTGTCCCAGCCTGAACCGGGTTGAGGAGTGCGGTGCTTGTCCTTTCCCCTGAACAGGAGGATGGCGATTTGAAAGAATCTCTTTCAGGCCCTTTATCTCTTGTTTCCGGGTTAAAATTTGTATATGAATAGCCGACCTGTAAGGATGGGGGAGCTGGGGGGTATTATGCTTCGTTTGCGCACATTGATCACTCTTTTTTTTGTATGGCTCATATTCTTTTTTAATATCGAGCGCCTGGCCGAAATGGTGAACCTGGCCAGTTTTGTCTATGTATATGTTCCTCTGGTAGGATGTCTTATCATTTTTTGGCCTAAAGGGATTCAGGCCATTGGCCTCCGGATGTTTCTGGTGTTGACCCTGGCCGGCTTTCTTATATTGAAATCGGTCCTGGGGTACGAAATACTGGGCTCCGCACTGCCCCTGACCGTAACGGAGATTTTTGCCCTAAAGGTGACCATTTACCTGTCTAATCGGATCAGCCATTACGCCGGGGATGTGGAAGAGACAATATTAAACCTAACCTTTCAACAAGTCGGTCTCAGCCCACGCCTTTACGACTCGGTAGACACCGAAGACCTGTACCGGGAGGTGAAGCGCTGTCGGCGGTTCCAGCATCCTTTGGCCATGATGGTGATACAACCGGAAGTCAATTCCGATTCCCTGCCTTACAGCAAGTTGCTTCAGGAAATGCAGGCGGTGTTTTTAAGCCGGTATGTCCAGGCAAGGGTGGCAAAACTTTTTTCCGACAAGCTTAGGGATACCGATTTGGTGGTAATAAAAAATAACGGTCTCATTGCCCTGCTGCCCGAGACCGCTCCCGGTGATGCGGAGGAGTTGCTAAAAAAAATGTCGGCTCTGGCATCCCGTGAACTGAATATTAAACTGAACTTCGGACTTTCCACCTTCCCTGAAAATTCGGTGACTTTAACCGGATTGCTGGATTACGCAACCAGTGACCTGGAGGGAAAAATGCAATCGGCCAAATGAACGGCCCAGGACAATTTTTCTTCCATCGGCGGTATTTATCCCAGGTACTAATAAAAAAACAGAGACATATGTGAAATATGATCCATAGAGAAAAAAACAACGGACCTCAGTGCAAGGGAAGGGTGCTAATCGTTGATGATGATCAAGACTATTTGAAAAAAATATCCCGTGCGGTGAAAGAGGACGGGTATGTGGTCAAAACGAGGTTCAACGGCATTGAGGCATTGGACATGATTTCCAACTGGACTCCCAGTATCGTGTTGCTGGGTATTAATATACCAGAAAAGAATGGGTTGGAAACCCTGATGGCCATAAGGAGTTCCCGCCACGGGTTTTATCTTCCCGTGCTGCTAATTACCGCGGAAACCTCCATGGAATTCAAGAGAAGGGGGTTTGAGGCTGGGGCCGATGATTTTATAACCAAACCCTTTAATCCTGAGGATTTGAGATTGCGCATCGGCGCCCATCTGAGGCGGTGCCGCCAATCTTCGGAGGCCGAGCGTTATATACCCGATCATACCATAAAGCTCCCCATCACACTGGAGCGGCGTAAAAGCGGGATGTTTAGAAAATGGTACCGGATTTCCAAACGGTGGTTTGATTTTACCGTCAGCTTGGCGGTACTCCCCATTGCCCTTCCCGTCATGGCTGTCATCGCCCTATCCGTGAAGATCGATTCCCCAGGCCCTGCCATGTTTTTTCAGGAACGAACCGGGTTGAACGGTCGACGGTTTCGGATGATTAAATTCAGGACCATGGTTGACGATGCCGAAGAACTCAAGGCCAACTATCAGCACCTCAACGAGTTGACCTGGCCTGATTTCAAAATGACCCATGACCCGCGCATGACCAAGGTCGGTAGGATACTGAGAAAGACTAGCCTGGATGAACTGCCCCAGTTGATCAATGTTTTTCTGGGCGATATGAGTTTGGTGGGCCCTAGACCCACCTCTTTTAAAGCTAATACCTATGAGTTGTGGCAGACGGAGCGGCTGGAGATCAGGCCCGGCCTCACCGGCCTTTGGCAGGTCAGCGGCAGAAGCAATGTGGATTTTATTGAGCGGGTGGAAATGGACATAGAATATTTAGAACGGCAGAGTTGGCCTTTGGATATTAAAATCCTCTGGCTGACCGTGGCCGCAGTGATACACGGCAGTGGGGCCTCCTGATCGTTAAAAAAATGGGGCTTGATCATAAGATGGGCCACCTATGTGGTGACCATATATAGGTCACTATCAACCATCTGTAATCCCAACCTTATTTTGCCTTAAATTAAAAGATTGGCACAAAGTGGCCGAAGTTATGATCAACCCCCAAAATTGCTTGTTAACAGTGTTGATTCCCTCAAAGTGGGTTTTTTAAGGCATATGCAGGACGGCTTGAATAAAATCCTAAAGGGTTGCAGAATACACTTTAACCCAGGCCTTTTGTTTTTAGGCCCCGGCTTTTAACAAAAACTCCACTCTATAAATGAATCTCAAATTTCGTTGTTGACAATGCGCAAATTGTTTTGTATTTTATTTAAAATTAGTTTTGTCTAACTTAATTTTAAAATTCAAAATTTTACAATTTATTGAAGTTTTTTTGGGGGCGTTGATGGGCGCGATGAAATGTTTTTTAAATATATGGGAAATTGAGCGTAATTTTAAATGTCCCGTGATTGGGGCCATGTTGTCTGTAGATAAGCATAAAGATATTCTTAAGAAATGCGGCTGGGATCTCAACGGCCTCAAACCCTATG
>Ga0193964_1000242_pt1 | contig 26916 bp, 27 predicted proteins | sample FB_7_MG_FD_140323 | JGI IMG/M metagenome (GOLD analysis project Ga0193964, IMG submission 140323) | Microbial mat bacterial communities from the Broadkill River, Lewes, Delaware, United States - FB_7_MG | ecosystem: Environmental > Aquatic > Freshwater > River > Microbial mats | place: USA... | reverse complement strand
ATATCATAAATATATGATACAACTAGTCCTAAGATTGTAAATATTGTTGCTAAAATCGAGCTAATTATCATCATAGTTGATAATTTATTTGCAAAAGTTTCAGCTAGATATGTAGGTATTGTTAAAAGTGCGATTACAAGTATCAGACCAACTGCTTTAATTGCTGCTACTACACAAAGAGCTGCAAGGATTAGAATCAAAGTATAAAAAAACTTTACATTTATTCCTCGCAGGCTTGCAAATTCACTATCATAAGAGACAGCTAGTATTTGTTTATAAAAGAAAATCACAGTTGAAATTATCACCAAATCTAATATAAACATAAAAATTAAATCTTCACTTGAAACTGCAATTATTGAGCCAAAAAGATATGACATCAAGTCCACATTATATCCAGGAGTTAAATCCACAAATATAATACCAATAGCCATCCCAGATGCCCACATCATACCTATTATCGCATCGATTCTATTTCTATTATTTAGAGTAATAATTGCTATTAAAATCGCAGTTAAAACTGCAAAAATAGTTGCTCCAAATAAAACTGGAATTCCTAAATAAATAGCAAGCCCTATTCCACCATAAGAACTATGTGCAATTCCACCTGTTAAAAATGTAATCTTATTCACAACTACAAGAGAACCTATAATCCCTGCTGCAATTGAGATTAAAATGCCTGCAATTAGTGCATTTTGAATAAAATCATATTGTAATACTTCTAACATCTATATCCTTAAAAAATGTCCCGTTTTTTAAGGGACCAATCTATTTAAAAACTACTTTTCAATGATGAAATAAATTCATCTAAAAGTAGCAAAATTCTAAAGAAGGTAACGAGTTACCTTTTAATGCTCATGATTACAACAAACATGACTTTTTCCTAAAGCTGATAAAAGCTCAACTTCACATAGGTGGTCATTTTGTGTATCTACATTTTTTTGAATATTATCTAGTGAGTGATAAACTAAGTTTTTATTTATATGAGCAACATTTTTTGCATAGTTTAATAAAACAGAAATATCATGGCTAACTACAACTATACAAATAGATTTATTTAACTCTTTTAAAAGTTCATAAATCTCATTTTGTCCTTTTACATCAATACTTGCTGTTGGTTCATCCAAAAGCATAACTTTAGGACTTGAACAAAGTGCACGTGCTATAAAAACTCTTTGTCTTTGTCCTCCACTTAAATCACCAATTTTGCTATTTGCAAAATCTGCCATTCCTACTTTTTGTAGTGAACCCATTGCGCAAGAAATATCTTCTTTTGAGTACCCAAATATCTTTTTCTTTGAACTTATATGTCCCATTAATACTACTTCAAGAGCAGTTATTGGAAAATCTATATTTAAATTTGTATTTTGAGGAACATAACCTATTTTACTATTTTTAATATTTTTAACTATACTTCCATCTTGAGGTTTTAACAATCCTAAAATTAACTTTAATAGTGTAGATTTTCCCCCACCATTTGGGCCAATAATTGCTAAAAAATCATCATCTTTTATTGATAAATTTATATTTTCTAATACATTGATTTTATTATATTTATAAGATAAATTATCTATTTTTAATATTTCCACTTATTACCTTTATTTGCATTGTGCAACAAAGTTGCAATAATATCGAAATATTAAAATAAAATCAAATAAATCCTCTTATATAAGCCCATGCAATTCCTATATACTCATGAAATGCAACTTCAACTTTTTCTAAATTTTTACTAGAAAATACTTCATTATAACCTTTATCTTCAAAAGCTAAATGATTTGTAGGAGAGGCTATTGCATTTAAACCTTCTTTTTTAAAAAGAAGCATTGAGCGTTTCATATGTGAAGCACTTGTTACCAATATAAAACCATTTCCTCCAATTATTCTTTTTGATTCTATTACTTCTTGATGTGTATCATTAGGAATATCTAATCTTATAATATCTTCCTTTTTTACACCTAATGAAATAGCAAGTTTTTCCTGCATAAAAGCATGAGTATTTTCATCAAAGCCACTATATCCTGAAACTATTAGTTTTGCATTCTCAAGATTTTTATAGTGTCTAATACCTTCAATTAATCTATTAATTGCAGTTGTTTTAACTTGAGAAGTTATACTTAAACTATCATCACTTGAATGTCCACTTCCTAAAACTAATATATACTCAACATTTGGAGTTGATAATAATGCTTTATGTGAGTTTTCAAGTGGAGCTAAAATTGCATTTGAAAATGGTTGAAATGAGAGTAATCCAAACCATAATATTGATAAAAATGAATAAATTTTAGCTTTATTATAAGAGTTGAAAATTAAATAAATAAAAGCAATAAAAAGTAAAATTAAACCAATAGGAACTGGCATTAAAAAGGCTGAAACAATTTTTTTAAATAAAAACATTTATTCTCCTATAAGTGCACTTGAATATCCAACAACCCTTGAAGCATCTTGTGTTCTATCAAAACTTGTACAATAATGTAAAACTTTTGTATTTAAACCCTTTTTTAGAACTGATTTTATAAGCGCTTTTAATCCAAGTTTTCCACAAGCTTCACAGCCTTTATCAAAAAGATCTAAATCTTTCTTCGAAATTGCATTTAAACAAATATTATCAAGTTTATTTGCTTGTTCTTGAGTATAAAAATGACTTAAATCGGTTGAAATAACTAATAAATTATCTTCATTATCTAATATTTCATCAATTAAAAAAGATAAATCTTCATATGACATTTTTCCATATACTATTTCTATAATAAATGAATCAGGGAAATAATGTTTAATAAAAGGTGCTTGGGTTTCTGTCGAATGTTCTAAATGCATATTATCATCAAAATCTAAAAAATCATATTTATCTTTTAATTCATTTGAATAGTTTTTATCAATTGTTATATTTCCAAAAGGAGTTTCATATTCATCATATAAAGCAATACTCGCACCTTCATAATACATATGATGAGAAGGTCCAATAACTATTACTCTTTTGGGTTTCTTATCTTTAGTAATACTATAAGGAATATTTGCAGTAAAACCACTATAAACATACCCAGCATGAGGAACGATCATTGCCTTTGTATTATATGTTCCATTAATTGTAAGCTGTTTATTAAACTCATTAATATATCTTAAAAGTTCTTCTTTTTTTTCAGGATAAAAAGAGCCTGCAAAACCTGTTTTTCTAATATTTTTCATTTTAGGATACACTCCTTGTATTTTATAACTACATTTCGAACATTTACCATTTTTCAAACTATTTTCTATCACTTCAAATCTATTTCTTTTTAAAACTATATTATTACAGTTTGGACAATAAGTATTATTTTGTAAATTTGTATTTCCAATATAAACATATCTTAGTCCTGCATTTTTTCCTATTTCATGAGCTGCTTTTAAAGCTTCAAAAGAAGTATTAGGAAGATTCATATCTTTGTAATCTGGATGAAAAGATGAAATATGCCAAGGAGTAAACTCATCGACTTCTTCTTTAATAAATTTTGCTATTTTTGTAATCTGTTCTTTTGAATCATTTTTTGTGGGAACTAAAAGTGTTGTAACTTCAAGCCAAATTCCATTCCTTTTGAAATGTTTTAAATTTTGTAATACTTGATTTAAGTTTCCACCAAGATTCGATTTATAATATTTCTCATCAAAACATTTTAAATCAATATTTACAGCATCAATAATGCCTTTCATATCATTAATAACTTCACTACTTTCAAAACCATTACTCACATAAACATTTTTTATTCCGTATTTTTTAGCCTCAATGGCAATATCTTTAGCATAAGGATAAAAGATTGTTGGTTCGTTATATGTATAAGATATTGATTTACACTTATGTTTTAAAGCTAAAGATACAACTTCTTTAGGACTGAGATATTTTGATTTATCTATATTTTTCTCTTGAGATATTCCATGGTTTTGACAATATGAACATTTGAAATTGCAACCAACTGTTCCTAGTGAAAGTGATTTTGATTGTGGTAGAAAATGATAAAGTGGCTTTTTCTCAATTGGATCAATATTTATAGCAGAAATATGTCCATAAACTAAACACTCTATTTCTTTACCAGTATTTTTATTAACACCGCAAATTCCAACTTGATTTTCTTTTAATTTACAATAGTATGAACATAAAAGACAAACTAATCTATCTTTATCTTTTTTGAAGAATTGCACTATTTAATCTTTATGGCTGTGTAAGTATAAATATTTGGATTTAAGTCTAAGCAAGATTTAGTAAATCCTGCTTTTTTTGAAAGTTGTGTAAAGAAATCGTCAAAAGAAGGTATTTGTTCCCAAACTTGAGGTAAAAAAGTAGCTTTTTTATTTTCACATTCTAAAATAACCCCATGTTCAAATGGCTTAATTTTGTTTTTTAAGTCTTCTATATTTTTATATTCTAATTTAACTGCAGGTGTTAAAATTGATATTTCAATATTTATATTTTTAAACTCTTCATAACTCAATCTTGGAAATCTTAAATCAGAAAAAGCAGCACTTTGGGAATTTGATATTAAATCTTCAAGTAAAGTTCTATGGGCAACTAGTGATCCAATACAGCCCCTTAAATTACCATTTAAATTTAAAGTAACAAAGCAAGCTCTTTGTTCATTTAAGATTGGAAATTCTTTTTTCAAATTCTCTTTATCCATCTTAAATGAATTATTAAATTCATTTAAAATTGAAGTTTTTGCAATTTCTAATAATAGCTCTTCAATTTTCATTTTAAATCCTATTTTATAATATTCTTAATAGCCTCTATAAATTCATCACTATCATTTACACACTTACAAACTTTATAATCTTTAATCCCTATTTCATGTGCTATTTCTCTATATTCTATATCAAGCTCAAAATCTGTTTCTGAGTTATCAACAATAAATGCAATTGGATAGATAATCACATTTTGTTCTTTAAAGTTTTTTAACATCTCATCAAGTGATGGGTCTAGCCATTTCATAGGCCCTACTTTTGATTGATAAGCTAAATTTATAGATTTAAAGTTTATTCCTCTTTGCTCTAGTTTCTTTGATAAAATTTCTACATGTTCTATCATCTGTTTTTCATAAGGATCACCGGCATCAACTATTTTTTGAGGAAGTCCATGAGCTGAAAATATTAGATTATATTCACTTGGATTATCTGATTTTGAAATAATCTCATTTATAATACATTCATTAAAACTATCATTTTTATAAAATGTTTCAACTAAATCTATTTTAAAATCATCTTTTGCAAAGTCAATAAAATCTTCAAGAGAAGATTTTGTTGTTGTAGTTGAATATTGTGGGTATAGAGGTAAAAGAAGAACTTCTTTTATGCCATCTTTCTTCATTTGTTCAATTGTTTCTTTTGCAAATGGTGGAGTATATCTCATTACTTGATAAGTAGTAAAATCTTCAATTTTTTCATTTGCTTTTTTTACTAATTTTTCAGTGAGTTTATTTATGGGAGATTCATTTCCAATCTCTTCATAATTTTTCCAAGCACTATTTAATCTTGAAGTTGTAATAAAAAAAGCAATCATTTTTCTAAGTAAACTACTTTTTACAGTTATGATATTTTTATCATTAAACATATTTGTTAAAAACATTTTTAATTCATTCTTATTTCTAGCTCCACCCATATTTAGTAAAACTAGAGCTTTTTTATTTTCTTGCATTCTCTTCTAACCTTATAATTTTATCACTACACCAAGTAGCTAAATCAATATCATGCGTAATCAACAATATACCACATGAGTCTAAATATTTTATTAATAACTTCATCACATCATAGGCAATAATATTATCTAATGCCGATGTTGGTTCATCTATAAGTAATAACTCTGGTTTCATCAAAAGTGCTCTTAAAATTGAACATCTTTGAAGTTGACCACCACTTAATTCGTGTGGCTTTTTATATAGTAGGTTTTCATCAAGACTTAAATCTTTTAGAAATACTCCTAATTCAATTTTAAAATCTCTTTTCAAAACATCTTTTATTTGTTCATAAATAGTATATGTGGGATGAAATGAGTTATATGGATCTTGAAAAATCATACTAAATGTACTTTTTTCTATAGTTCCTTTTATTGGTTTTAAACTGCCAAAAATAAGTTCAAAAAGAGTTGTTTTACCACTTCCACTTTTACCAAAAATAGTAACTAACTCACCTTTTTTCAATTTTAATGAAAAACTTTCATAAATAGGAACATCTTTTTTATAATAAAATGTTAAATCACTTATCTGTAAAACTTCTTGATTATCCAATGTGCACCTTTAATTTAAAAAGATACTATATAAAAATATTTCTTATATTTCGTAAAATATGATTTCACAAGCATTTTAATCTTGAGAGAACTACCTTTTTTAATCTAATTTCTAAGAAAAAAACAAGTCATAAAAAAAATTATTTTTATAAAAATAGAAACAAAAAACAAAAATTTAATTACAAATATAAAGAATAAAACATCTACTAATACTTATTTTCTGTAGTATTTTTAATTTTTATTCTAAAATATACACAATTACTTTACAATTATTTCTAATACTTACAATAGCATTAAGCTGTAACTTAAAATATTAAGCTAATGAAAAGAAAAAATAGCTAAAATATTTTTTCTAAATTTAAGGAGAAAAAATGAACAAAATTGTATTATCTACTATTCTTGCTGCAGCAACTGCTGCAACATTGTCTGCTGCATCAATTGGTGCATGTGCTGGATGTCATGGTGCTAACTTCGAAAAAGCTGCATTAGGGAAATCTCAAATCGTAAAAGGTTGGGATGCTGCTAAAGTTGAAGCTGCATTACATGGATATAAAGATGGATCATATGGTGGTCCAATGAAAGGTGTTATGAAAGGTCAAGTTGCAAGACTTTCTGATGCTGATATTACTGATATTGCAAAACAAATCGCTGCAATGAAATAATCTAGTTAAAGTTAGTCAATGTCTTGACTAGCTTTTTCTTTCTCTTTTTTTAACTTTTCATCTTTTGCATCTTTTAACTTTTTTTCTTTACCAATAGCATCATTTAAATCTTCTACACTATCAAAAAGTAAACCATCGACCATTTTACTTGAATCATCAAATTGACCAGTTTTAGCACCCCATACAAAAAGTGAGAGTAAAGCTGCTGTTATTATTATTCCTACAATCAACATTAAAAAAAGAGTATCATCAATCATCTATTTTCCTATTTTATTTTTATTCTCAATGAATTTAATACAACAATTAATGAACTTAAACTCATAGATAAAGCTGCAACTAAAGGCATAACATATCCAAACATAGCAAAAGGTATTGTTATCATATTGTACACCAATGATATAGCTAAATTTTGTTTTATAAATTTATAAGTTCTATTTGAAATGACAAATGCTTCTTTTAAAGAACTAAGTGAAGAATTTAGTAAAACAATATCAGAAACTGCGAGTGAAATATCAGCAGAATTTCCCATTGCAATTGCTACATCAGAGTTTGATAAAGCAACACTGTCATTTACTCCATCTCCAACCATTATTACTACTTTCCCCTGCTCTTTTAAAGTTTTAATATATTGAGCTTTTGAAGTAGGTGATTGGTGAGACAAATAATTTATAATATTTAATTTTGTTGCTACTTTTGATGCTACTTGCTCATTATCTCCAGTTAACATAACAACTTCAATATTTTTATTTTTTAAATACTCTATTAGCTCTATTGAATTATCTTTTAACTCATCTTCCAGTTCAAAAGTTGCAATAACTTTTTTATTTATAGAAAAAAGATAAACACTATTAGTAGATTCAAACTTATAGTGTATATCATTCTCTTTTAATAAGTCAATATTTCCACCTAATAATTCAAACTCTTTTCCATCTATATTAGTATATTTTGCTTTTAAACCTTTAGCTTCAATATTTTGGATATTTTCAATTTTCTTTATTTCAAAGTTATATTTTTCATCTAAATATTTTTTAATTGATTTACTAATTGGATGATGTGAACTAGAAATCAAAGAATATAAAAGATTTAGCTTGTGAGGATTATCATCTAAAATTCTCATTTTTACAACACTTAATTGTCCTTTAGTTAAAGTCCCTGTTTTATCAAAAACTACGCAGTTTGCAAGAGCTAAAGATTCTATAAATTTTGCTTCTTTAAATAGTAAACCTTTTTTAGCAAGTTCTGAAATACCAATTAAACTAGCTATAGGAGTAGCAAGAGCAAGTGCACAAGGACAAGCAATAACAATTACAGAAATAGCAACGATAAAAGATTTTTCAAAATGATTTGTTCCCTCATAATCAAATCCTAAATCAATACCAAAAAAATACCAAACAATAAAAGTAAGTAAAGATAGAGTTAAAATAGAAACTGTAAAACCTTTTGATACTTCATTTGCTTTATTTTGAATTTGTGGTTTTGAATTTAAAGAGTCTTCTAAAAGTGTAACAATTGAAGAAAAAGTTGAGTTTTTAAAATCTTTTGTAACTTTGTATTGAATAACACTATTTGCATTGATTGTCCCACTATAAACAAAATCACCTGCTTTTTTAAAAACAGGAAGTGACTCACCAGTTAAGCTGGATTCATCAAATGAACCTTCTCCATTTAAAATTATTCCATCAACAGGAACTTTTTCACCTATATTTAATTCAACAATATCATCAATATTTATACTATTTAATGCAACTACTTTTTTACTATTGCCTGTGATAACTGTTGCTTCTAGAGGAAGTGATGATTTAATTTTATCTAAGGTATCAACAGCTGATTTTTTACCAATTACTTCTAAATATTTTCCGACCAAAACAAAAGTAATAATCATAGCAACAGAGTCAAAGTAACTTTCACCTTTTGCACCAAATAAAATAAAAAGGGAATAAATATAAGTTAGTGTAGCACCAGAAGCTACTAAAAAATCCATATTTAAAACACGGTTTTTAAGTCCAAAATATGCGCCTTTAAAAAATATCCAACCACTATAAAATAAAACAGGAGTTGATAATATAAACTCACCTATATGAATCATATTTTTAACTTCAGCACTCATTCCTGTAAAAAAACCAGTATATTTTGCAACACCAATCATCATAATATTCATACTTGCAATTACTGCAATCATCATACGAATAAAGTAGTCTCTTTTTGCTTTTGTTGCTTGAATATCAGCAATTGAAGAATCATATGCATAAGCGTTATAACCAATTGATCTAATTCTTAATATTATTTCTGAAAGTTTTAAACTATCCTCATCCCAAATAATTCTAGCTTTGTTTGTAGTAAAATTGATATTAGCTTCAATGATACCTTTTGTGTCATATAATATTTTTTCATTTAACCATACACAAGCTGCGCAATGAATACCTTCAATAATCAAATCAATTTGATTAAATCCATCCTTCGAAGTACTTACATAATTATCTAAGAAATTTTGAGAATCAAATTTAGAAATGTCATCACTGTCTAGTTTCAGAGGAGGTGCGATAGTTTTATTTCCAAGTTTTTCATAAAATGAGTCAAGCCCATCATCTTTTAGAAGATGAAAAACACCTTGACAACCTTTACAACAAAATCTTAAATTTCCCTCTTTAATCATAACATCATCACTAAATTCTAAATGACAATGATTACATTTTATTTTTGACACTAACAATCCCTAGGTTATTTTATAAAAAAATTATTTTTCTTATTTTTGATTATTTAATTTATGTTTTAAATAAGCTTAATTATGTTTATTTATGATATTATATCCTAATAAATATGGAGTAAGTCTTAATGATTAATAATATTTCAATACTAAAAAACATTACTATTTTATATGCTGAAGATGAAAAAGATTTAAGAGAAGTAACACATCAAATTTTAAAAGGCTTCACAAAAAAACAATTTGTAGTTGAAAATGGTCAAGAGGGACTTGAAGTATTTAAAAAATATGAAAATGAAATTGATTTAATTATAACTGATGTTAATATGCCAATATTAAATGGTCTTGATATGGTTAAAGAGATAAAAAAAATCAATATTAATATCCCAATTATTGTTGCAACTGCCTTTTCAAACAAAGAATATTTACTTGAAGCTATTGATATTGGTGTTGATAAATATGTATTAAAACCAATTGATGTTGCTAAACTTTTACAAGTAATGTCACAATCACTTTTATACCATGAATTAAAAGATCTATATGTGGATAAATTAACAAATTTACCAAATAGAAATAAATTAAAAAAAGACCTTGAAGCTAATTCTATTGATTTAATGGCATTACTAGATATAGATGAATTTTCTACTATTAATGATTTATTTGGTGAAAAGAATGGGGATATAATACTTTCAGAACTTGCAAATTTACTAAAAAAACATTTTGACCTAGATCATTATACAATTTATAGAATTGAAGGTGATAAGTTTGCAATTGTAGTAAAAGATAATAATAAAGATGTAAATGAATTTTATAATTTATGTAAAATATTTGCAGAAAAAATTGAAAGAAATTCTTTATTTATTGAAGATAATGAAATAGATATCAATATCACTATGGGTATTGCACAAGGTGATGGACAAAGAGCATTTAAATTCTCACAAAGAGTTATTAATTATGCTAGAACTAAACTTCAAAAGATTATGATTTATAATGAATCATTTAGAATTCAACAATCATTTGAAGAAAATATAAAATGGGTTAAGCAACTAAAAATAGGATTTAGAGAAAATCTTTTCCAAGCTTATTTTCAATCAATTGTAGATACAAAAACAAAAGAAACTTATAAATATGAAGCACTTATTAGATATGTAACAAAAGAAGGTAAAGAAATACCTCCTTTTAGTTTTCTAAATGTTGCAAGAAAAACTAAGTTTTATCCAAATATTATAAAAATAATTTTACAAGATTCTTTTAAACTTATCAAGAACAAAAATAAAAGAGTCTCTGTAAATATATCTTTTGATGATATTGCAAATGAAGAAACAACACAATTTATATATGAAGCATTAGAGAAAAATAAAGAATACACTCATCTCCTAGAATTTGAGATTTTAGAATCTGAAGAAATTTCTGATTTCAATGAAGTATCAAAATTTATTACTGAAATTAAAAAATTTGATTGTATAGTTGGTGTTGATGACTTTGGTGCTGGATATTCAAACTTTAATCTTTTAACTCTACTTGATATTGACTTTGTAAAAATTGATGGTTCTCTGATTGAAAGTATTAATAATTCAAAAGATTTAGAAATAATTGTAAGTACAATCGCAAATTTCTCAAAAGAGTTTGGAGTTAAAACAGTTGCTGAATATGTATCAAATGAAGATATTTATAATAAAATTAAAGAATTAAATATAGATTATTGCCAAGGTTATTATTTTAGTAGACCTCTTAACTATGATAGTATCAACTAAGCCAAGTTGATACTATATTTTCTTTATCAAAAAGTTTTGATTTCACTCTTGTAATATTTGCAATTGAAACTAATTGTTTAGCTGCAACTTCAAGATTATCATTTATAATTAGATAATCATAATCTTGAAAATATTCAACTTCCATCTTCGCATTTTTTACTCGTTTCTCAATAATATCAGAACTATCTGTATTTCTTGAGTTCAGTCTATTTTCTAACTCTTTTAGATTTGGAGTTGTTATAAATACTGATGTTACAATTGAATCAAGTTTTTTTCTAACTATTTCATGTCCTTGTACATCAATATCAAAAATTACTAATTTTCCTTCTTCTAAAGCTTTTTTTATTGGCTTTAGTGATGTTCCATAATAGTTTCCATGAACAAGAGCATACTCTAAAAAATCATCATTTGCAATATCTTGTTCAAACTCTTCTTTACTTACAAAAAAATAGTCAACACCATGTTCCTCCCCAATTCTAGGCTCCCTAGTTGTAGTAGAGATAGAAAAATAATAATCACTTATTTCTTTATATACTTCTTTCAGTAAAGTTGATTTTCCGCAACCACTTGGCCCTGAAATAATTAATATTGCACCTTTTTTTTCATTAATCAACTATTTATCCTTTAAAGACATTCTAACATCAACTATTTCACCACTTGAAAGTTTATCAATAACACTTTGGTCAAACTTCTCTAGAAGTGGTCTTAGTTCATTTATATGATATTTACTTAATATTAAATTATAAGGTTTTGAAGAAGGCTGTTCTAAGCTAAATTCATACTCTTTTACTTCTTCTAAAGCTTCATCTATTATTTCAGCAATATTTTTCCAATCATTTTTTTCTAAATTAATTTGATTGTGAATATTATCTTCATTTAAAATATCATTTATTTTAGATAGTTCACTACTATCTAAAACTCCACCAATATTTAAAGAAGCAAAACTTACAATACTTTCATCACTCTCAGAAGATTCTTCTTCAATTTCTGAATAAACTTCATCAGCTAAAGACTCAACGTAATCTGTAATAGGTACAGTCACATCCTCATCTTCTTCATATTCATCAATACTTATAGCTTTTTTAGTAGCATTTTTTTCAATTTCATTCTCTTCTTTAATAAAAGTTAACTGTTCTTTTAGTATCTCTTCTAATTTTGTAGGAAGAAAAGGTCTTGGAATAATAAAATCTCTGGACTTATCAAAAGGTAGTTCTTCGGAACTTATAGCACCTAACTTTTTTGAAAACTGCTTAATTATATTAAATCTATCATCAATAAAATTTTGATCAATTACAATTAGATCAAATTTATCATTTACATTATTTGTTTTTTGTACAGTTAACTCTATATTTAATTTTTTACAAATTAAAGAAAAAATATGTTCTATTATTGCAGTTTCACATATTAATAATAAATTCACTTTACCTCCTGCAACTTTAGATCAACCAATTTATATACTTTATCACATCTCATGGCTAAGTCATGTTCATGTGTCACAAGTATCAAACCAGCATCACTGTTTTTAATATAATTAAAAAGTGTATCCATAACTACATTTGCTGTATCTTTATCCAAATTACCTGTTGGTTCATCTGCAAATATAATTCTTGGTTTTTTAGTCATTACTCTAGCAATAGACAATCTTTGCTGTTGACCTCCACTTAACTCACCTACTCCTTGATTTAAGACATGTTCTATATCTAAATCTTTTAATAACTTTTTATCTAATTCTTCACCACTTAAAAATGTAGCAATATCTAAATTTTCTAATGCTGAAAATCCTCTAAACAAATAGTGTGCTTGAAAAATTATACCAAAATCTTCTCTTCTAACATTTAAAAGTTTGTTTTGTTTTAAAGAATATAAGTCTTGATTATTATAAATTACCTCACCAGAAAAAGGCTTTAAAAGAGATGATAATATATTTAATAGAGTTGATTTTCCACTTCCACTTGTACCTATTATAGCAATAGATTCTTTTTTTTGAAGTGATAGATTAATATTGTTGAAAAGTTCATAATCAAACTTATGAGATAAGTTTTTAGCTTGAAGGAGAAGATCATCAGCAATGAGTGCATCCATATTATTTTCTTCACTCATTACATGATCCTCTTTATTTACATAGTTTTATTAACTACGATTATTTTCCCATTTGTGCAGCAACTTCTGCAGCAAAATCTTCTTCTTTTTTCTCGATACCATCACCAAGTTCAAATCTAACATATTGAGTTAATTTAATTGATGCATCACAAGCTGCAATAGCTTCTTCAACAGTCAAAGAATCATCCATAACGTATTTTTGAGATAATAATGCATGAGCAGTATCTAATTGAGAGTTATCTTCAATCCATCTAGCAATTTTACCTTTAACGATATTTCCAATAATCTTCTCTGGTTTACCTTCAGCTATTAATTCTTGAGTCATTTTAGCTTCAGCAGCTGCAACAGCTTCTTCAGTTAATTGAACTCTAGAAACAAACTCAGGAATATTTTTAAGAGGTTTACCAAGTCTTACTAACTCTTCATTCTCTTTTTCAATATCAGCAATAATTGCTTTATTTTCAGACTCAATAAAATCAGCAGCTAAATCTTTGTAAGAGATAACAGTTGGTTTCATTGAAGCTGCATGCATAGCAACTTTTTTCAATAAGTCAACAGTTTTTTCTTTTGCAGCATCATCACAAGTAGCAGCTAAAATAACCCCAACTTTTCCTAAGTGTACATATGCGTTAACAACGTCACCAGTAACATTAGAAACTTTTCTTGCAACTAAATTTTCACCAATTACAGCGATTTTTTCGTTTAAGAAAGTTGGGAAGTCTTGACCTTCAATAGTTGAAGCAGCTAAAGCTTCTGCATCAGCAATGTTATTTGCTTGTGCATGAGCTGTAATTCCATTAACTAATTTAAGGAATTGTTCATTTTTAGCAACGAAATCTGTTTGAGAGTTAACTTCAGTCATAGTTGCATTAGTATTATCATCATTTACTAAAATAGTAATAATACCTTCTGCTGCTACATTTGAAGATTTTTTAGCTGCTTTTGATAAACCAGCTTCTCTTAAATGTTTAATTGCGTCATCAATGTTTCCATCACACTCAATTAATGCATTTTTACAATCAAGCATTCCTGCACCAGATTTTTCTCTTAATTCTTTAATTAATTTTGGAGTTGCAACTGCCATAATTATACTTCCTCAGTAGTTTCTGTTGATTCACCTTCAGCTACAGCTTCAGCAACAACCTCAGCAGCTTCTTCTGCAGATACAGGTTCAGCATCTTCACCATTTTCTTCAGCTAATGCTGCTTTACCTTCATTCATTGCTGCAGCCATTTCGTTACAGAATAAGTGAATTGATCTAATTGCATCATCATTACCTGGAATTGGTAAATCAACAACATCTGGATCACAGTTAGTATCTAAAGGAGCAACAACAGTAATTCCTAATCTTCTTGCTTCTTGGATAGCAATTTTTTCTTTAACAGCATCAAGAACAAACATCATGTCTGGAATTTTATGCATTTCTTTAATACCACCAAGGTATAATTCTAATTTTTCTTCTTTTCTAGAAAGCATTAAAGCTTCTTTTTTAGTTAAAAGATCAAATTGACCTTCTTCTTTCATTTTTTTAATGATTTCTAATTTTCTAATTGATTTTTTAATTGTTCCGAAGTTAGTAAGCATTCCACCTAACCATCTATGGTTAACATATGGCATACCACAAGAAATCGCAGCTTTTTTAACAGCTTCACTAGCTTGTTTTTTAGTACCAACGAAAATCATTGTTTCACCTGCAGCAGCTCTATCTCTAACAACATTATATGTATATCTGAAATATCTTAACGTTTTTTGTAAATCTATAATATAGATATTTTTTCTAACACCGAAAATGAATTTTTTCATTTTTGGATTCCATCTTCTAGTTTGGTGTCCGAAGTGTACACCACATTCTAATAGGTCTTTCATTGTAACCATTGTATTCTCCTTGAATATATTGTAATTGGGTTTTGCCTCTGCGCCCCTTAATGCCTAGAATAAACTAGTCACAACCCAGATCAGGATATTGACACATGTGAGGTTCTAATTTAAAATTAGAGCCGTGATTCTATCTAAGTTAAGTTTAATTTTAGTTTAAGGCTATAATTCTTTACATTAAAATATAATTTATAACTTATTGGATAAAATGCAAAAACAAAATACTTAAGGAAGAAACTTGAGTCTTCATGATAAATTAAATAAATTAAGAAATGAGATAGCAAAAGGTGTTATAGGACAAGAAGATATGGTTAATTCTATATTAATTGGACTGTTAACAAATGGACATATACTATTAGAAGGTGTGCCAGGACTTGCAAAAACTACAACAGTAAAAGCAGTTGCTGATGCAATAGCTTTAAACTTTAAAAGAGTTCAGTTTACTCCTGATTTATTGCCTAGTGATATTATAGGTGCTCAAATATATGATATGAAAACTGCTGAATTTAAAATCAAAAAAGGTCCCATATTTACAAACCTATTACTTGCAGATGAGATAAATAGAGCCCCTGCAAAAGTACAATCAGCCCTACTTGAAGTTATGCAAGAAAGACAAGTTACTATCGCTGATGATACTTTTAAAATAGAAGCTCCTTTTTTAGTTTTAGCAACTCAAAATCCGATTGAGCAAGAAGGAGCATATACTTTACCTGAAGCTCAACTTGATAGATTTATGTTCAAGGTTGTAGTTGGATATAACACAAAAGAGCAAGAATATGAAATAGCAAAAAAAGCCACTATGAATTCATTTGAACCAATTGAAAAAATAGTTGATAAAGATATTTTAGAACAAATAAAAACTGAAGTTAAAAATGTGCATATAGATAAAGAACTTGAAGAGTATATAGTTGATATCATAGATGCTAGTAGAAATCCAGCTCTTTATGGACTTGATGATTTAATTGATGTTATACACTTTGGAGCAAGTCCAAGAGCAACAATAGATATGTTTAAAGCTGTAAAAGCAAATGCATATTTAAGGGGGAATGATTATGTTTCACCACTTGATATTGCAATGGTTGTAAAAAGCATATTAAGACATAGAATAATTTTGTCTTATGAAGCCATGGCAAAAGAGATAAATGTGGATGATGTAATTCAACAAATTATTGAAAAAATAGCAATCCCATAAATATGAATCAATCACTAAAAAAAATACTTATCAAAACAAAAAAACAGGTTTTCTCCGAAATTATTGGAAACAATATTTCTAAACAAAAAGGAGAAGGCTATGATTTTTGTGAACTAAAAGAGTATGAATATGGTGAAGATGTAAAAAATATAGATTGGGTAATAAGTGCAAAAATGCAAAAACCTTATGTAAAAGTTTTTCATGCACAAAAAGAATTAAATATACAATTAGTTTCACTACTAAATGGGTCAACTTATTTTGGCTCTAAAAAATTCAAGCAAGAATTAATTGTAGAAATAGCAACTTCTTTAGGATTTGTTTGTGTAAAGCAAGGTGACCCTTTTGCTTCATATATCGCAAATGAAAATTTAGAATTTTGTACAAAAAAATCAAAACAGGTTTTTAATGTAAACTTTATGGCTGATAAACTTTTCAACTATCAAGTGTTAGGCAAAAATATAGATTATAAAAAAATAGTTGATGCACTTTTTAAAACCATACGTCATAAATCAATAATCTTTTTGATTGGAGATTTTTTTGATATTGATAAACTTGATTTAAAACTACTTTGTCAAAAACATGAAGTTGTTGCAATAATAGTTAGAGATAAATTTGAAGAGAACCCAGTTGAGTTAGGGAATGTAAATTTTATTGACCCTAGTAACAATAGAAGTTTTGAAGGAGTTCTAAACTCAAATAGCGTAAAAAGCTACATATCAAAAGTAAAAGAGAATGACCATAAACTATTTACTCATTTTCAAAACTGTGCAGTTAGATTTACTAAAATATATACTCACGAAGATCCAGTAAAAAAACTAATGGGACTATTAAAATAATGAATGAAGATATAAGTACAAAAATAAATGATATAAAAGGAATAGTTACTATCCCAGATAACTCAATATTTATATTTTCAGCTTTAGTTATAGCTGTTATTATAGCTTTAGTTATAATTTCGATTTTAATTTTTAAATTTTTTAAAAATAGAAAAAAAAATATAAGAAAAGACTATTTTAATATATTACAAAATATTGATTTTTCTGATTCAAAAAAAGCTTCCTATGAAATCACTAAATACACAAGACTAATTTCTCATAATGAAAGAGAAAAAAAATTAAGTGATGAATTAATTGAAGAACTCCAAGAGTTTAAATATAAAAAAACAGTAGGTAAAATTCCAGAACAAATTAAAGCAAAATTTTCAACTTTTATGGATGTGGTAGATGTTTAATAATATTAGTTTTGAATATCCATACTTTTTACTTCTTATTGTTATTTTTATAATTTGTTCAATTTATTGTAAAGCTAAAACGCCTACATACTTAATACCACATCTAAATATCTTCTCATTTGCAACAAAAAGCTCAACACTTTTTATAAATATTTTAAAATATTTAGTAATCACCTTTTCTGTTATTGCTCTTGCAAGTCCAGTTAAAATAAATGACACACTACTTGTAAAAAATGATGGAATAAATATGATACTAAATCTTGATGCAAGTGGTTCTATGAGAGAAAAAGACTTAGATGAAAATCATATTAAAAATAGATTCGATGTAGTAAAAGATATAGTAAAAGATTTTATCTCAAAAAGAAGTGCTGACAATATTGGGTTAGTCGTTTTTGGAGATTCTGTTTTAATGGCCAGTCCTTTGAGTTTTGATAAAAATGCACAAAAAGAGATAATCAACTATTTAGAAGTAGGAATGGCTGGTAAAAATACTGCACTTATTGATTCTATTGCAACAAGTGTAAATATATTAAAAGAACAAAAAGCAAAATCAAATGTGATTATACTTCTAAGTGATGGAGAAGATACAGCAAGTAAAATCCCTTTAAATGTGGTAATAAAACTTCTAAAAAAATATAATATAAAAGCTTATACTATAGGAATAGGAAATACTAATCAAAGAATTCTTTATGAAATATCAAAAGAATCAAAGGCAAAATCATATACAGCTTTTTCAAAAGAAGATTTAGCACTAATATATGAAGATATAAATAGACTTGAAAAATCAAAAATAGACCAGAATAAGATTATTCTAAAAGATTATTTATTCTTCTATCCATTATTTCTTGCAGTTTTGTGTTTGATTGGATTAATTTATTTAAGAAATAAAGAGTAGAATTTACCCTTTATAAGAAACTTCAAAAGTATCTATTAATGAATTTTCTAAAGATGTTTTATAAAGATTTATAAATTTAACTGCTAAATTAGACTCCAAAAAATTTAAATATTCATCTAACTCTTCTAAAGATAAAGTTTGATATTTATACATCAAAAATGCAATAGTTTGGTTTCGCATTTTATTTTCTGTTAAATCCATATTTTCCATATAAAGTTTGCTTTTTTCAACTATATAAGAAAATAATCTATAATCAAAATATGAATACTTATGTATTTTATTTATTTCAAATATTCTAATGAGTCTTTCTTTATTCTTTAATGGTTCAATATCATTTATGATTTTAACCGCTAACTCTTTAGTAATATTCGTATTATTTAAATATTTAATTTTTTTACCTAACTCTGATTCATACCAATTATTTAACTGATTAATCTCTGATTTATTGAAATTATCTTTGATAGATTTTTTAATTTCATATATAATCATCTCTTTATCATAATTTATGGAAAAACTATTTACATATTGATTTTTTGAATTGATTTTTTTATAATCATTTATCTTAGTTTTAACAGTTTCTATTCTATCTTTTATTTCAGAATTATTAATTATTTTTAAAATGTTATCATCAGATTTTGATTCTACAAAGTTGAAAAAAACTACTAAAAGTATAAGTAAAAATAAAATTAGAATAATAATCTTTTTTATATTATTACTCTTTACTTAATATTTTTAGAATCTCTTCTTTATCAGAAAATGGAAATTTTTTATCATAGATAATCTGAGTTGCCTCATCTCCTTTTCCAAGAACTAAAACTACAGAATTTTTATCAGCCATTTCAATAGCTTTTCTAATAGCCTCTTTTCTATTTAGTTCAACTTGAACACTTTGATGATTTATAATACCTTTTAAAATATCTTCTACAATCAAATCAGGATCTTCAAATCTTGGATTATCACTTGTTACAATTATATGTTTAGAATAAGATGCCGCAACACTTCCCATCAAAGGACGTTTTTCTTTATCTCTATCTCCTCCTGCTCCAAATACACAAATAATATCTTTTTCATTGAAACTTTGAAGTACTTCTTTCATACCATCAGGAGTATGAGCAAAATCTACTATTACAAGTGGGTTTGATGAAATAGTTTCCATTCTTCCGCTAACTCCTGCAAAGCCCTCTACAGCTTCACATATATCTTCAAGTGGTTTTTGTGTAGTAATATGTACAGCAGCAACAGCTGCCATAAGATTATAAACATTAAATATTCCCATCATTGTTGATGAAAAAGAGTGCATAACCCCAAAATGATTGAACATAATATGAGTTCCATTTTTAAAAGAGTATGCTGTAACTTTGTAAGTTGAAGGGGAATCTAGTGAATATGCAAATCCATTTGAAGGATTATATTTAACCACTTTATCATCTTTATTTATAAGTTTTTTACTATCATCTTCAAAAAATGAGTTTTTTACATCAATATAATCTTGAATTGTTTTATGATAATCCAAATGATCTCTTGTAATATTTGTATGAATTTTTAAATCAAAATTTAAACCTTCTATTCTTTTTTGCTCAATAGCATGAGAGCTTACTTCCATAACAAAAAAATCACAGCCATTTTTCATAGCTTCTTGAATATGAGCGAAGTTTCCAAGTTGAACTGGAGTTGTCAAAGAGTATTCTTCAACTCTTTCATCATTTATAAAAAATCCACGTGTTCCCTGAAGTGCAACTTTATATCCTAAATCAAGTAATATAGAATAAATAGCAGCAGCTGTTGTAGTTTTTCCATTTGTTCCTGTAATTCCTATTATTTTAATAGGAGATAAATCTAAATGATTTTTTAGCTCACTTGAATCTATTATTTGTTTACAACCATTATTTAGTGCTGATTGTTTAAATTTTTCATTTTGTTTTGAAACAACAAATACAGAATTTTCATCTGCTTCTTTAGAGTTATCTGTATAAACTACATTATTTATGATTAGTTGCAATTTTTTTCTCTTCTAATTTTTTATATAATTTTTCAATTTCTTGGTCATAAGTAAAATACTCATTAAAACCATCAAGATATGTATAAGCTGTAGTATTAAAATCATTATCAATTAACTTTGTAACAAAATCATAAAAATCATCTTTATTTTCGATTGCTACTTTTGTTGAAAACATAATATCTTCAAAAGCTATTCTAAATGAACCTCTTGATTCAATCAATTTTTTAAAATCTTCATATCTAATGGCATCTAAAGATTCAACATTTGATTCGCTAAGATCTTTTAATATTTCCATCATTTTGTCAATATCTCCATCATAGGCATTGACTACATCTTCTACATACTTAATTGCTTCTTCAAGGTTTTCTTCTTTTACAACAGAAAAATAATCATATAAAGATAAAGCTTTTGCTTCATCTTCACTTGCTATATCACAAAAAAGTGCATATATAGGGTATTCTTGATTTTCTGGGAATTGTGATGATAGTTGTGAATATAAAAATAAAGCTTTATCAAATTTTCTTTGAGTAAAAAGTGAGTTAGCTTCATTTAATAATCTATTCTCATTTATCATTAAAGCTCCTGCAATTTATTTTCCATACCTTGTGGAACATTCACTATTTCTAGCTCTGGATGAATAGCGGCTTTTAACTCTTTTTCGACAATATATTTCAATGTACTTCCACTTGCGCTACATCCAACACAAGCACCTTTTAATTGAACAAAAACTTTAGCATTATTTATATCAAGTAGTTCAATAGCTCCACCATCACGTGCAAGCATAGGTGCAATTTTATTTTCTATAATTGATTTTACAGGGTCTTGTAAATCTTCATCTGTAAATGGCATCATTTTATTTTACCTCTTTTGCTTTTCTCTTTACAAAATATATTCCAATAGCAATGCATACTAATATTACTGCTATTGTTTCAAATATAAATGTTAAGGTTACTTCTTCTTGAAACATTTTATTCCTATTTTAAAACTTCTTCACATCTTTGGCAAAGTGTTTCTTCTTCATTAGCAGTAAACTTCCAACATCTTGGACATTTATGTTTAGTTGCTTTATATACTTTAAACTCATTCCCATCTATTTGGAATGATCCTAGTATATCAGAATTTTGTGTATCATTTGTTACACTACTAGTTAAAAACCAATCACTAGCTTCAACTTCATCTAAATCTAAAAACTCTTTACTATCAGTATAAATAGCTAATTCTAAAGTTGATTTTATAACTTTTTCTTTACTTAATGCATCTTTAATTTCTGAGAATTTTTCTTTAGCTTCAATAAATAATTCTTCATTAATAACTGATTGCACTACAGGTAATTCTACTTTTTCATAATCAAAAATATCTTTACAATCACCTTTTAAAAATGCTGGTGCAAATGCTAATAACTCATCCATTGTATAAGTTAAAATTGGAGCAATTGTAGAGATTAACTTTTTAGCAATCAATGCCATAGCACTTTGAGATGCTAATCTGTGTACGTCATTTTTATCATCACAATATAATCTATCTTTACAAACATCAAGATAAATTCCAGATAAATCAACTACCAAGAAGTTGTTTAATTTATTTAAACCTTTTGAAAATTCGTAAACTTCAAATGATGCTTGAATTTCATCAAATACTTTTTTAGCTTTATTTAAAATCCATTTATCTAAAGGTCCCATTTTATCTACAGATACAATCTCTTCTAAATCAGAAACATTTGCAAGTAAAAATCTTGCTGTATTTCTAATTTTTCTATAAAGTTCTGCATTTTGTTTTAAGATATTATCCGAAATTTTTAAATCAGATTGATAATCACTCATAGCAACCCATAGTCTTAAAATTTCAGATCCATATTGTTTTAACACTTTATCTGGAGCAACAACATTTCCTTTTGATTTAGACATCTTTTCACCTTTTTCATCAACAGTGAATCCATGTGTTAAAATTGATTTATAAGGAGCAATTTCACTTGAAGCTAAAGTTGTTAAAAGTGAAGATTGGAACCAACCTCTATGTTGGTCACTTCCTTCTAAATACATATCAGCAGGGAAAGTTCCAGCATCATAGTTTCTACTTCTTAATACTGCATTTTGTGTAGAACCTGAATCAAACCATACATCTAAAATATCTACAGTTTTTTCTAAATCATCTGGATTTAATCCGCTTCCTGGATATAGTAATTCTGAAATTTCTAAATCATACCAAGCATCACAACCTTTTTGTTCAAAAATCATAGCTGTATAATTTAACACTTTTTCATCAAAAACAATTTCATCAGTTTTTTTATTTCTAAAAAATGCAATTGGAACACCCCAATCTCTTTGTCTTGAGATACACCAGTCAGGTCTTCCATCAAGCATAGCTTTTAATCTATTTCTTCCCCATTCAGGATAGAAAGTTAAATCTTCTACAACTTTAAGTGCATTTTCTCTTAATGTTTTATTTTGTTTTCCATAATTATCATCAATTGAAATAAACCATTGTTTTGTAGCTCTAAAGATAATTGGTGTATGCGTTCTCCAACAATGTGGATAAGAGTGTCTAATATCTACTCTTTTTAATAAAGCATTACCTAATTCTTCAAGGATTAATTCATTTGCTTTAAATACATTTAAACCTAAATATTTTTCAGTATCTTTAAATAGTTTTTCTCTAACAATAGTTTCATCATATTTACCAAATGCATCGACAGGCATAATAACATCTAATCCATATCTCAAACCTACTTTATAATCATCTTCTCCATGACCAGGTGCAGTATGAACTGCTCCTGAACCAGAATCCATCATAACATGTTCACCTAAAATGATTTTAGATTGTCTTCCATTTAATGGATTAATTGCAAATGTATTTTCTAAATCATTTGGATTAATAGTTTCAACTATTTCACCTTTGATTACTTCATTTTCAATTAATGAATTATAAAGTTTACGAGCTACAATAAACTTATCACTTGTTAATACATAATCCTCTTCACCATTTAAAGAAATACCTGTATTAGCAGGAAGTGTCCAAGGAGTTGTTGTCCAAATAATTACACTTGCATCTAATTTTTCATGTTTAAATGCCACATAAATTGAAGGAGATGTTTTATCTTCATATTCAACTTCAGCTTCTGCAAGTGCAGTTTGAGCAGCCCATGACCAATAAACAGGTTTACTTCTTTGAACTAATAAACCTTGTTTTGCAATTGCACATAATTCTCTATAAATATTTGCTTCAAATTTAAAATCCATTGTTAAATAAGGGTTATCCCAATCAGCAACTACACCTAATTGTTTAAATTCATCCCTTTGAATATCTACAAATTTACTTGCATGATCTCTACATAACTGTCTTAATTTTGATTTTGGAAGTTCTTTTTTCTTTGTACTTCCTATTTTCTCTTCTACTTTTTGTTCAATTGGTAAACCATGACAATCCCAACCTGGAACATATCTAATTGATTTTCCATCAAAATAATGAAATTTATTAATTATATCTTTTAAAATTTTATTTAAAGCATGACCAATATGAATATTACCATTGGCATATGGTGGTCCATCATGCAATGTAAAAGAAGGGGCACCTTCTCTATTTTTTTTCATTCTGTCATAAACTTTTTCTTCATCCCAAAGTTTATATTTTATTGGTTCATTTTGAGGAAGATTCCCTCTCATTGGAAAATCTGTTTTTGGAAGTAGTAAACTTTCTTTATAATCCATATTTATAACACCTTCACTTTTCAATATATTTGTAGTTTTTCATTAAATCGTAGATTATATCTAATTTATTTTAAAAACAAATTTATCTAACTTTTAACTAGCAGAATATCTGTACAGCATGTACATATTTTGTACATAAGTTTTTTTTCTATAGGTATAAGGTGTTACAAAAGTATATAAATTATAGCTTAAGTGTACAGTTTTTTATTTTATTTAAACAAATTACAATAATAATATGGTAGAATCTTCAAATATTTCACAATACATAGGAACTATAAATGAACGAAAAACATTATGAAGTGGTAATTGTTGGTGGTGGTATTTCTGGAGCGGCATTATTTTATGAGCTAGCAAAATACTCTACTGCGAAAAACATCTGTTTATTAGAAAAGTATGAAGCTTTAGCTACATTAAACTCTAAAGGTACAAGTAATTCTCAAACTATTCACGTAGGAGATATAGAAACTAACTATACTTTAGATAAAGCTAAAGTTACTAAAAGAACTGCAAAAATGATTGAAAAGTTCTGTTTACAATATGATTTACAAGATAAAATTATGTTCAAACACCAAAAAATGGCTTTAGGTGTTGGTGAAAAAGAAGTTGAATTTATCACTAATAGATATAATGAATTTAAAGAACTATTCCCTTACTTAGAATTATGGGATAAAGAAACTTTAAGAGAATTAGAACCTAAATTAGTTTATGCAGACAAAGAGCAAACTAAAGATAGACCAGAGCCAATAGTTGCTATGGGTGCAAGAGATGAATATACTACAGTAGATTATGGTGCTATGACTGAAGAGTTAGCAAAAGCAGGACAAAATGCAGATTCATCTAAAATAACTGATATATTCTTTAACTCTGAAGTTGAAGATATCGAAAAAGTTGGAGATAAATTTAAACTTACTACAGTAAATGGTACTGTATATACAGCTGATTTCGTTGTTGTAAATGCTGGTGCTCACTCACTTTACTTAGCTCATAAAATGGGTTATGGTAAACATATGGGTTCTTTATCAATGGCAGGTTCATTTTATATTACAAATGGTGAATTTTTAAATGGTAAAGTTTATATGGTTCAAAATGACAAATTACCATTTGCAGCACTTCATGGTGACCCAGATATTTTAGAAAACGGTAAAACAAGATTTGGTCCAACTGCACTTGCATTATTAGTCTTAGAAAGATATAAAGGTGGTAAATCAATATTCCAATGTTTAAAAACAATGAATATTGATGGAAGCATTATAAAAATCTTCTGGGATTTATTAAAAGATTCAGAAATTAGAAATTATGTATTTAAAAACTTCTTATTTGAAGTTCCAGGAATCAATAAAAAACTATTTGTTAAAGATGCACAAAAAATTGTTCCATCTTTAAGTGTTGATGATTTAGAGTATGCAAAAGGGTTTGGGGGTGTTAGACCTCAAGTTTTAAATAAAGATGAACAAAAATTAATGCTTGGTGAAGCATCATTAAGTGAAGGAAATGGAATTATCTTTAACATGACTCCATCTCCAGGTGCAACATCTTGTTTAGGAAATGCACAAAGAGATGTTAAATCTATTTGTGAATACTTAAATCTAGAATTTGATGAAGCACAATTCTTAGCTGATTTAACTGACCCAGAAATAGCATAATTAAACATTATATAATAAGAGTATTTTCTCTTATTATATATTTCTATTCTCATTCCAATACAAATCTTATATTACTTTAATAATAAACATATAAAATAGCCCTATAAATTAATTTAAAGGCCATATTAAATGTTTGACAATATTTTTAATGAAAATGATATGATTGAGCTTCAAACGCTTTTAAAACTCAATAAACAAACTATAACAACAGCTGAATCTTGTACAGGAGGATTAGTTGCAAGTATGATAACTAAAATTTCTGGTTCTTCTGAGATCTTTAATGGGAGTATAGTTACCTATTCAAATAAGATAAAAAATCAAGAATTAAATGTAAAAAATGAAACTTTAGAAAAATTTGGAGCAGTTAGCACTCAAGTTGTAGATGAAATGTTGAATGGTGTAATTGCAAAATTTGATGCAAATTTTGCAATTGCTATCTCAGGAATTGCAGGTCCAAACGGAGCAGTTAAAAATAAGCCAGTTGGTACTGTAGTAATTGGAACTTTTTACTCAAATGCCCATAAAATAGTTGAAGTCTATAACTTTGAAGGTAACAGAGAAGAAGTTCAAATTCAAGCAGCAAAAACATCATTGAAAAAAATTTTAAATTTTCTTCAAAAAACTCTTGACAAATAAAAAAAAACCTATTATAATTCCAGTCCATTTTAAGTAGAACAACTTAAAAAGGACGTGTGACCCGTTAGCTCAGCTGGTAGAGCATCTCACTTTTAATGAGGGGGCCAATGGTTCGAATCCATTACGGGTCACCATTCAAATTTAGATTTGAATACACACAAAAACAATGTTAAACGATGGCCCCTTCATCTAGCGGTTAGGATCTTGGATTTTCATTCCAATCACAGGAGTTCGAGTCTCCTAGGGGTCACCATCGGTCGATTAGCTCAGTTGGTAGAGCGCT
>Ga0193964_1000240_pt1 | contig 27032 bp, 23 predicted proteins | sample FB_7_MG_FD_140323 | JGI IMG/M metagenome (GOLD analysis project Ga0193964, IMG submission 140323) | Microbial mat bacterial communities from the Broadkill River, Lewes, Delaware, United States - FB_7_MG | ecosystem: Environmental > Aquatic > Freshwater > River > Microbial mats | place: USA... | reverse complement strand
GGTAGAGGGTACGACTCAGATAGGTGGAATTCATATGAAATATTATAATAGTACTTATGATAATATAACACAACTAAACCATATCTTTGTAAATTATAATTATGAACATTAATCATTATTTTCATAGCAAACGAAAAAAACACTTATGAGTATTATTAAAAAGATTTTCAAAATATTCCTCTTCTCTATTTTAGGCATTATATGTACACTTATAATTGCATCCTCAATATATAATAGAGTGGGTAATTGTAAAATTGAGGGAAAAATCAAAGGTCTAGGTACTCAAATTGCTTTAGTTTCAGGAGGTACCAATTCGTACAAACACAAGTTCTGCAAGTTAATACTAGTTATAAATGGTAAATTTAACTTTAAGGCTAATTATAAAGAAAATGGTGGCGGTAGAATTATTACATGGAATATGTTCTTTAAAAGAGAATGCGGAAGATCCTTATGGATGAAATCAAAACTAATAAGTTATAGTATTAATCCAAATAACAATATTTACATAAGTGGATACATGAATAAATATTCAATAAACTATTTAACGAAAGGAAACAAATTCGTTGAACATAAATCAAAATTTAGGCAAAAAAATATTTCCATTCTTGAACGTCAAACTCAACTATATTTACTAATTGATAGTTTTGAGTTCCATAAAGCAGATAAATACATTATTGACTCATTATACACAAAATATAACAACACATGCAATAGATATAATCAGAAAAAATTGCAATACATTACCAACAACCCAAATCATCTATTAAGCGCTGCATTCCTTAGAGGACAAGATAAAGACACAATAATTAAATACATTCCATATTTAACCCCAAAGATTCTTGCAACAAGCACTGGTAAAGCACTCAAAAAAGAACTACTAATTTACAAACAAACTGAAGCTGGCAAAATGGCTCCTAACATTATATATAATAAATCTTTTTCTCTTGAAAAATTTAGAGGCAAATATATAGTATTAGATTTCTGGGGAACATGGTGTAGTGCCTGCGTTTCTGAATTTCCAAAAATGCGGGATTATTATTCAAAATATAAATCAAAAGTTGAATTTGTTGGCATTGCATGCAAAGACAAAAAAGCTGTATGGGAAAGATTCATCAAAACAAAAGGGTTGGAATGGACTCAAATATTAAACAATAAAAACACAAAAGATTTAACAAAAGAATATAATATCAGATGTTTCCCCACAAAAGTAATAATTAATAAAGAAGGAAAAATTGTTCAAATATTTGAAGGAGTAGCAGGCGATTTTTATGATAAATTAGACAAACTTCTTATGATAAAAGAATTATAATAGACTCAATAAAAAAGGGCTGTAATTTTAAAATTACAGCCCTTCATATATCTAGTGAAATATATTCTTACTTTTTCTTAGCCCAGCTATCTTTAAGAGAAACTGTTCTATTGAAAACTAACTTATCGCAAGTAGAATCTTTGTCTACACAGAAATAACCTAATCTTGTGAATTGGAATGAATCAAGAGGCTTAACATCCTTAAGCGCCGGCTCAACTTTACAATTCTTAAGTACTTGTAAAGAATCTGGATTTAAGAATTCCTTAAAGTCAACATCTTTATGACCATCAGGTGCTTCATCATTGAAAAGACGATCGTATATTCTAACTTCTGCATCAAGACTATGAGTCGCAGACAACCAGTGAATTGTACCTTTTACCTTACGGTTACTTGCCTCTGTTCCACTTCCTGAACGAGAATCCTCATCGTATGTACAGTGAATTACTGTTACGTTTCCTTCTGCATCTTTCTCTACACTCACACACTTAATTATATATGCACCTCTGAAACGAACCTCACGACCTTCTGTTAAACGGAAGAATTTCTTTGGAGCATCCTCCATATAATCGCTACGCTCTATATAAAGTTCCTTAGTAAAAGGCACTTCACGAGAACCCATTGAAGCATCTTTCTGGTGATATGCAATATTCATCATCTCAACCTTATTCTCAGGATAATTGTCGATAACAACCTTTACAGGATCAAGAACACCCATTGCACGAGGAGCTTTAGCATCTAAATCTTCACGAACACAGAATTCAAGAAGTGACACATCAATTACGTTTTCACGCTTAGCAACACCAATCTTATCAGCAAAATTACGGATAGACTCAGGAGTATAACCTCTTCTACGTAGACCAGAAACTGTAGGCATACGAGGGTCATCCCATCCAATTACGTCTCCATCCTGAACCAATTGAAGAAGCTTACGCTTACTCATTACAGTATAAGAAAGATTTAATCTCGCGAACTCAATCTGACGAGGACGATATTCTGTATCAGTTATATTTTCAACAAACCAGTTATATAAAGGACGGTGCACCTCAAACTCGAGAGTACAGATAGAATGAGTAATTCCCTCTAAATAATCAGACTCACCATGAGCATAATCATACATTGGATAAATACACCACTTATCGCCTGTACGGTGATGATGAGCATTCATAATACGATACATGATAGGATCACGCATGTGCATATTAGGAGAAGCCATATCAACCTTAGCTCTCAATACCTTCTCTCCATCACCAAACTCACCAGCCTTCATTCTTGCAAATAAATCAAGATTCTCTTCAACAGAACGATTTCTGAATGGACTCTCAATACCAGGTTCAGTAGGTGTTTTCTTTTGCTCAGAGATAGTTTCAGCATCCTGATCATCAACATAAGCCTTACCATCTTCAATAAGCTTAATAGCCCAGGCATAAAGTTGATCAAAATAATCTGAAGTATAGTGAGGCTCTCCCTCCCACTCAAAACCTAACCAACTAACGTCTTCCATAATAGAATCAACATATTCAGTATCCTCCTTAGAAGGATTAGTATCATCAAAACGAAGATTACATTTACCGTTAAATTGCTGGGCAATACCGAAGTTTAAGCATATAGACTTGGCATGACCTATGTGTAAATATCCGTTTGGCTCAGGAGGAAAACGTGTATGTACTCTAGATTCATTTTTGCCATTTTCTTTATCATCAGTGATGATTTGTTGAATAAAATTCAACGATTTTTCTACTTCTTCAGCTTCTGCCATAATAGTATATATTATCGATAAAAGTTTATAATTCTTGTTATTAACTCACAAAAATAACATAAATACGATAAGGATAAAAACAATTACGATTTTTCATTACTACATTTTCTTTGCTTATATTTGTGGACTATGAGAAAATTGATAATAATACTATTAGCCAGCATACTATCATTGAGCGTTTCAGCCCAAATAAATCCTGAAACATCCAGAACAGAAAATGGAAGCAGTTTTGGAAGAGGAAGCAACCCACAAATGGGTAAAGGATCGAATGAAAACATGACAGCTGCTGATTCTGCACGCCTACTAATCAAACCTGTAATGAAATTATGGCAATGGACACATGATGGCGTTTATAAAAGTTATATCAAAAGAGACACAAGTATTGACAGAGCACACAGCTTTAACCCTGTAGATAATCACTCAATATCGAACACAAGACTAAGCAATCTGGTTAGTCCTTATTTATCAAATATTTTTATTGATAGAGAAACAAACACTGACTATCTGTTCTTAAAAGTATATGATGCATATCTTACACGACCAGAAACAACACCACTCATAAATACAACCACTCCATTCACAGAGTTTGTATACAAAACAGGAGGTTCAGGTGGACGAGCTGATACACATTTCTCAATCATGCATACACAAAACATTCTTCCATACTGGAATGCGGGAATAAAATACAAGCTAATCTCAGGAGATGGAAAGTACATGCACAACAAAAGCAAAATATACGATTTCTCACTTTTCTCAAACTACGAAAAAGACCGAATAACATCAGAACTATTCATCAACAATAACATCGGTCATTTTGAAGAAAACGGAGGAATTGAAGACCCAAAATACATTAGAGATACTACAGTAAACACAGAGAACATACCAGTAAATCTAATGTACCCTGAAACACACTTCTATAACGTAAACCTTAGATCTGTAAATCAGTACAACATTGGAAAACCAAAAACTATAATAATAAAGAAAGATACAAGCACATACTATCCATTTAAAGCTGTATATGCATTTGAAATAGAAGACAACCAAAGAAAATTTACGGAAGAAACAATAAAACCAGAATATTACAAACACAATTATCTTTCTGACGAATCAACAAGCGATAAAAACGAATACATAAAAATAGAGCACAAATTTAAATTTGTATGGAACGAAGAACACGGCTCATACAAACCTGGTATGTATGCAGGAATAACGAGTAAATCAAACGAATACTCATACATGACTGAAGTAGCCAATGCAGATGCAACACAAAAGTCAACATACATATACTCTCACGATAAATTTTCAACTCAATATATTGAAGGAGGAATATTCAAAAGAGACAGTAGTATGCTAAACTTTGATATAAATCTTAAATATGCACTTGCAGGAGAATATCAAGAAGAAACCGAAGCTAATGCACAGTTAATATACAACCTTAACAATTCTAATATTTTCACAGCAGAAGCTAGTTTCAAAAACACAGCACCAGACCATAACCTTAACTACTACTTCTCAAACCACTATAAATGGGAAAACAACTTTGGTTACCAGAAAAACAGTCAATTAAAATTCAAATACAACAACGATAAGTTAAATCTGGAAATTGGTGGAGCAGCAAATATTGTAAACAATTATATCTATTTCGCTTCTGACTCGATGCCTAAACAATCATCAGAAGCAATAAATATATATACGGCATACCTAAAACATAAGCTTGACTTAGGAAAATTCCATATCGTAAATAAATTTTACTACCAAAACTCAAGCAGTAACGAAATAGAATTACCAAAGTATTGCTACAAAGGAAGCTACTACTTCAAGAACTACTTTTTCGAAAAAGCATTATTACTTGAAATTGGAGCAGACCTGACATACAGCAGTCATTACTATGCACCTAATTACAATATAGCAACAAACAACTTCTATATTCAGAATGATGCAAAATTTGGAGACTATCCTATGGTTGATTTATTTGTAAATCTAAAAATAAAAAGGACAAACATCTTCATTAAATATGAGCATTTAACATATCATCTTGGAGACAATAACTACTTCAATAACGCTGCCTATCCAATGAATCCTGCAATGATAAAATATGGATTAAGATGGGTATTCAATGACTAACAAACTATTACATCAAAAAAATATCTTATCTTTATAAACTATGAAGATAAAAATATTACACATTTTAGCTATCATATTCCTACTAGTAGGTTGTAACACCCCCAATACCTCAAAGGAAGAAATAGGTAATAGTCTATATGATATCAGGCACAAAAAGAAGATTAGAGTTGTCATGGACTACAACTCTATAAACTACTTTATATACAAAGGGAAACCTATGGGTTTCCAGTACGAACTAGCACAAACTTTTGCCAAACACCTAGGAGTATCACTTGATGTTGTTGTTAACAACAATCTAGGAGAATCTTTTAAGATGCTAGAAGAAAATAAATGCAACATCCTTACAACCAGTCTGACAAATACTAAAGAAAGAGCTGAACGTTTCGACTTCTCATACCCCATCGGAGAAACAGCAATCGTTCTTATTCAGAGGACCAGCAAAAAATCAAACATAGGTAATATAGACGATCTTAAAGACAAAACTATTTACGTAAAAAGCAACACCGCATACGAAAGTACACTTGAAAAATACAACAGTGAGAAAGATTTGAATATAAATATTATAAGTGTAAAGAATTTCAGTACAGAAGACCTTATTAGAATGGTTTCCAAAAAAGAAATCGACTATACCGTCTCTGATGAAAACATTGCATATATAAATGCCCAATTTCACAACAACATTGATATATCAATACTACTAAGTGAAAAACAAAATTTGTCATGGGGAATAAACAAAGAGCAAAAAGAACTAAAACAAGAAGTTGATAACTGGCTCAAAACCTTTGTTAAATCATACAAATACAAAATTATATACAACAAATACTATAATAGCAGAAGAGCTGTTAATGTATACAAAAGCACGTATAATCATCTGAATATTGGAAAAATCTCTGACTATGACGATATCCTGAAACAAAAGAGTAAAAAAATAAACTGGGACTGGAAACTACTTGCCTCATTAATGTTTCAGGAATCAAGATTTAATCCTGAAGCAGAATCATGGGTTGGAGCATATGGACTAATGCAGATAATGCCTGAAACAGCCAATATGGTAAGAGTAGAAGATTACAAAGAACCAATAAATAATATTGAAGCTGGAGTAAGATATATTAGATACATAGAAAGACTATTCAAAAAGGAACTAAAAGATACAACAGATTTAGTCCCATTCGTATTAGCATCATACAATGTAGGTCCTGGCCATGTATTGGATGCCAGAAGACTAGCTAGAAAATACGGGAAGAATCCTGATAGATGGTACGACAACACAGATTTCTTCCTTTTAAACAAAGCAAATCCGCTATACTATAAAGACAATTTAGCAAGAAACGGATACTGCAATGGAGAAGAACCATATAACTATGTTGAAGATATTATGGAAAGATATTATCATTACACAAATCTCATTAAAGAATAAGGAATAATCATTGAACTATACTTAAATATTTATTACATTCGCATATGTAGTAAGATTTATTTACGTAAATAGAAAAACAGTATAATGCCATACAGAAGATTACCTAATACAGATGCTGCCAGACTAAGAGCAATAAACACGGCAATACAGAAAGCCAAAAACACTATAGATTCTGAACTTGCAATATCTTTCACAATACTACAAAAAATAGAATTCTTTCAACCCAAATTTATACTAGCAATAAAAAATCTTAAAGACGCTAAAAAGAAACAAGTTAGCAGTAGTAAAGATTATAATGAAAAATTCAAGAAAGCTAAAATATACATCTCCCATTTTATTCAGGCCGTAAACTTCTGCATTCTAAGAGAGGAAATGAAAGAATCATGTAGAGAATATTACAATATAGATTCTAAAGACAAAACCGTTCCTCCTCTTACACATGACATAGACATCATCAAATGGGGAGAACTCGTAGTAAAAGGAGAGCAAAAAAGAATGTATAGCGGGGGAAATCCAATCTATACTCCATCGATTGCTAATGTAAGCGTTAACTATACAAAATTTAAGAGCGCTTATCACATGCAAAAACAACTGCAAAAAAACACAAAACGTTTTAGTGATGGAGTTGCAATATTGAGAAACGAAGCTGATAGTCTAATTCAGAAACTATGGAATGAAATAGAAGGCCATTATGCCAAGATAGATAATGAAAATAAAAGAAGATTATTATGTGAAGAATATGGTATAAAATATGTATTCAGACGACATGAAATCAGACCAGAACAAAAAAACGAAGTAAAAGATTTAAATTTAGACGGAAGCGAAGTCTTCGATTACGTGGATATTGAATACATGAATTAAATATATACAAAAAAAGCCTCTCAAAAGAGAAGCTTTTTTTTGTTGTCCTACTAGGGCTCGAACCTAGAATGACAGAATCAAAATCTGCTGTGTTACCATTACACCATAGGACAATCATCATGTGTCGTTTTCGACGATGACAAAAGTAGATAATATTTTTATTTCTCCAAAAAAAAATCAAAAAAATTCAAGTATTTTGGTTATTTTCGTAGAATATAACAGAAAAACAAAACAAGATGACAAAAGGAAAAAATAGCTATAATTTTATAAACAACTGTTTCGGTTGGCTTGCATTTACCATTGCCACAATAACTTACCTATTAACACTAGAGCCATCAGTGAGTTTATGGGATTGTGGTGAATTTATTACCACTGCAAATGGTTTAGAAGTAGGACACCCACCAGGAGCTCCACTATTTATGATTATAGCGCGATTCTTCGGAATCTTTGCACCTTCACCTGACAAAGTAGCATTAATGGTAAACATTATGTCAGCACTTGCATCTGGTTTTACTATATTATTCCTATTCTGGACTATCACACACCTTGCTAAAAAGGTGTTGGCAAATAAGGACAATGAATTATCATCAGGTAAACTTATTGCCATTATGGGTGCCGGTTTAACAGGAGCATTAGCTTATACTTTTTCAGATTCATTTTGGTTCTCAGCTGTTGAAGCAGAGGTATACGCCTTATCTTCACTATTTACAGCTGTTGTATTCTGGTGCATTCTGAAATGGGAAGACTGTTCACATGAGAAACATTCAAACAGATGGCTAATACTCATTGCATACCTAATGGGCTTATCAATAGGTGTTCACCTTCTGAACTTATTAGCAATCCCAGCAATTGTTTTTGTATACTATTTCAAGAAATTCAAAACCACACGCAATGGTATAATCTCAGCTTCTATTCTTTCTGTTGTTATTCTAGGTGCTATTATGTACGGAATTATTCCAGGCATTGTAAAAGTTGCATCATGGTTTGAACTTGGATTTGTAAACGGGATGGGATTACCATACAACACAGGAGTAATCTTTTACGCAATATTAATGATTACTGCAATAATCATCGGTATTAAGTATACCGTAAAACATCAAAAAGTCATCGCAAACACTATCCTATTAGGATTTATGATGATAATGATTGGATATTCATCATTTGCTATGATTGTTATCCGTTCTAGTGCTAATCCACCTATTGATGAAAATAATCCTGATAATGTTTTTTCTCTACTTTCATATCTTAACAGAGAACAGTATGGAAACAGACCACTATTCTTTGGTCAGTACTATAACGCACCTCTTGAAGAAATTCAAGAGAAGGCACCAGTATATGCAAAGATGGATGGTAAATACAAAGTTGTTGACAATAAATTAAACTATAAATACAACTCTCAATTCACAACAATATTCCCTAGAATGTATAGTGGAGATCCACTACACGTCAGAGCATATAAAAGTTGGGGAGGCAAAGCTAAAACTGCAATAAATTACAATGGTGAAAATCTCTATAAACCATCATTTGCAAACAATTTAAAGTTTTTCTTTACCTATCAACTAAACCACATGTATTTCAGATACTTTATGTGGAACTTTGCAGGAAGACAAAACGACCTTCAAGGACATGGTGAATTGACTTATGGTAACTGGATAACAGGTATTCCATTTATTGACAACACAATGCTTGACAATCAGGAGTACCTTCCAACTGACTTGAAAAACAATAAATCAAGAAATACATATTTTTTACTTCCACTACTACTTGGACTAATTGGACTAATATGGCAGTACAAAAGGGGTAAAAAAGACTTTTGGGTGGTTATGCTACTTTTCTTCTTTACAGGAATTGCTATCGTAATGTACTTAAATCAGACACCGTATCAACCTAGAGAAAGAGATTATGCTTATGCTGGCTCATTCTATGCTTTTGCAATATGGATTGGACTTGGCGCACTAGCTGTTTATGAAAAACTTAGTACTAAAATAAATGCTAAAAGCTCAGCAATAATAGCCAGTACAGCATGTATACTTTTAGTCCCAACTCTTATGGCATGTCAAAACTGGGATGACCATGACAGATCAGGAAGATATGCAACAATTTCATACGCTAAAAATTACTTGACTTCTTGTGAAAAAGATGCAATACTCTTTACTTACGGAGATAACGATACTTTCCCATTGTGGTACGCACAGGAAGTAGAAGGAATAAGAAGAGATATTAGAATTGTAAATCTAAGCTTACTTGCAGGAGATTGGTATATTTCTCAAATGAAAAAAGATTGCTATGATGCGAAAGCTCTACCTATATCTTTTGAAGAAAAACAATATATTCAAGGAACAAGAGATGCATTTGTTGTTTATGAAAGAATCAAAAATGCATATGATGCTAAAGAAATTCTTGATTATATAAAAACTGATGAACCAGAAAACAAACTTGAATACGATTCAGGAAGATTAATCGACTATTCACCAACAAAACACGTCTTCTTCCCTGTAGATTCTGCTGAACTTATTAACAGCGGTCAGGTAAAATCTACTGAAGTTGATTCTATGTTAAAGAGACTTGATATTACTCTAACAAAAAAACAATATTCAAAAGCTGATATGATTGTTCTTGATATTATAAGAGAGAACAACTGGAAACGTCCTGTATACTTTTCTATTGGAATGGGACCAAATGAATACCTAGGCTTTGAGAAATACTTTAGATTAGATGGAGCTGCATATAAAATTGTTCCTTTTAAAACAGTACATGAAGGCACATATGATTATGGAAAAATCGATTCTGATATTCTGTACAATAACTTCATGAATAAATTTGAATGGGGAAGAATAAATGCTCCTGACGTATATATGGATGAATTCCATAAACATACTATTGGAGTATTAAAATACAGACCAACAGCTCAAAGATTGGCAAAACAACTAAATCAGGAAGGTCAGCACGAAAAAGCTGCTAAAATTCTTGATAAATGCATGAAAGAATTACCAGTTGAAAGTATCGGTATTGATGAAATAACACTTGCCCTATTTGCAGAAGAATATTTCAATGCGAACAAACCTAAAAAAGGAGAAGAATTAATTAGAATTGTTGCCAATAAAACTTTTGAATATATAAGATACTATCACTCTTTATCTCAGTATAACTACAAAATGTTTGAAAGAAGTGAAGAAAGACAGATTTATATATACAAAACACTAATATCAATATTAGAAGTTAATAAACGAACTAAACTTTCATCTGAACTACAAACTAAGATTGAAAGTCTATATAAATAATACAATTGTATGATAACAACAGACCAGCTAAAAAATTTAGCGGAACGCGGGGAAGCGTTAAGGAGGTATCTTTGACATCGATAAAAAGATTGATCAGGTAAGAGAAGAAGAGTTGCGTACTCAAGACCCGGATTTTTGGAACCATCCAAAGGAGGCTGAGGCGCAAATGAAGAAAGTGAAGGGGTTGAAGCAGTGGATTGATGATTATAATACAATAAATTCAGAGATTGAAGATTTACAAGTATTATTCGACTTCGCTAAAGAAGGCGAAGCTGAAGAAGACGAAGTAAATTCAGAATACAGTAGAGTTCTTGAGTTAGTTGAAAAACTAGAACTCAAGAATATGCTTCGCAAAGAAGAAGACAAACTTGGTGCAGTACTAAAAATAAACTCTGGCGCAGGAGGTACAGAAAGTATGGACTGGTCAGAAATGCTTTATCGCATGTATCTGCGTTGGGGAGAAGATAATGGATACAAAGTAAAACAAATAGACTATCAAGAAGGAGAAGAAGCAGGTATTAAATCTGCCACTTTAGAATTTGAAGGAGATTTCGCATACGGATATCTTAAATCAGAAAATGGAGTTCACAGACTTGTTCGCCTATCTCCTTTCAATGCAAACAGTAAGAGGATGACATCCTTTGCATCTGTTTACGTATATCCTGCAATTGATGATACTATTGAAATAGAAATTAATCCAGCAGATATCACATGGGACACATTCCGTTCTGGTGGAGCTGGTGGACAAAATGTTAACAAAGTTGAGACAGGAGTTCGTGTTCGACATAAACCATCTGGAATCATAATTGAAAATACAGAAACTCGTTCACAGTTAGGCAACAGAGAAAATGCTCTTAGATTATTAAAATCACAATTATACGAAATAGAGCTAAGAAAGAAACAAGAAGCCATTGATGCAATTGAAGGATCAAAGATGAAAATCGAATGGGGCTCACAAATACGTTCATATGTTATGCAACCATACAAACTCGTTAAAGATGTACGTACGGCGCATGAAACATCAAATGTACAAGCAGTACTTGATGGTAATATTAACGATTTTATAAAAGCATACCTAATGATGTTTGCAGGAAAAAAAGAAGATAAATAAGATGAACTTAGACTTTTCAAATACAAATATTCTCGTTATTGGTGACATAATGCTTGACAAATACTTCTTTGGAAAAGTAAAACGAATTTCACCAGAAGCACCCGTACCAGTTGTTAATGTAACAAAAGAAACATCAACACTAGGAGGAGCATCTAATGTAGCAAACAATATTGTATCTTTAGGTGGAAACGTGTGCCTATGTGGTGCTATTGGTGAAGATATTCATGGTCAAGAATTAAAGAATATTGCAGATGAAAAAAATATCATCACAAATTTTATAAAAACTGCACATCCCACTATTACAAAATCAAGAATAATCGGAGAACGCCAACAAATAGTTAGATTAGATTTTGAAGAAAAACTAAGCATTGATGAAGATACTGAGAATAAATACTTTCTGGATTTAAAAAGAATGATTGACAAATCAGATCTAGTAATTATCTCTGATTATGCTAAAGGATTTATCACACCAACTTTGTGCAAAAAGATAATTGCACACTGCAAAACATCTGATAAAAAAGTTATTATCGACCCAAAAGGTAAAGATTGGAATAAATATAAAGGAGCCTGGATAATAACTCCAAATGTAAAAGAGGTATCAGAAGTTAGTGAAGAAGAAGTGAATAACACTGATTTCGACATAACAAAAGCAGCTAAAACAATAATACATCGATATGAACTTGACCAACTTCTTGTAACCAGAAGTGAAAAAGGAATGTCACTATGTTCGTCAAAAGAATCCACACATATACCAACACACTCAGAAGAAGTCTTTGATGTAAGTGGAGCTGGAGATACAGTTGTTGCTGCTTTAAGTCTAGCAATTGCACAAAACATAGATATAAAAGACGCTATACACATAGCGAACGTAGCATCAGGGGTCGTAATTAAAAAGATGGGAACTGCTTCTTTAAACATAAATGAATTAAAAGAAGCTCTTAAGTAATAAAACAGAGGGGAACGAAATGAAAATACTTCTTATCAGACATGGGGAGACAACTGACAATGCTTCAAACATCCTTCAGGGACACAGACATGGAATTCTTTCTGAGAAAGGAATAAAACAAGCACACGAAAGAGGTCTCAAGCTCATAAACACAAATGTAGATATTGTTATTTCAAGTGATTTAGGAAGAAGTATTGAATCTGCAAATATAATTAATTCATACGTCAATACTTCACAAATAGAGGAACCACTATTAAGAGAAAAAGACTGGGGAAGCCTTACGGGTAAAGATATCTCTCATTACTACAAAGGTGACTTCCCAAATGATATTGAAAATGACCAAATGCTTTTCAACAGAGCAGAAAAATTGGTCACGAAACTTCGAAAAAATTATACAAATAAAACTGTGCTTTTACTTGGACATGGAGCCATAAATGTTGCTATAAAAGCTGTTCTAACCAAAACTCAGCCGGACGAAATGATGGCCAATATTCCAATACAAGAAAATTTTGATCAGTGGAATTGGGAAGAATAAGGAATAATTAACTAATTTTGGTCTTTATAAATCAGTTAATTATGGCATTAAATTTACCTCCAATAATTAGTCCTGATGAAGGACTTAAAGAACAAATTCAACATAAACTTGATAACAAGACCAAGCCTGTCGGTTCATTAGGTTATCTTGAAGAACTTGCAATGAAAGTTGCTCTTATTCAACAAGATTTATCTCCTAAATTAAACAAACCAACAATGTTAACAATGGCAGCAGACCATCATGTGATAGATGAAGGTGTAAGCTGTGCCCCAGCAGAAATAACATGGCAACAAGTTGAAAATTTTGCCAATGGAGGTGGTGCTATTGGTTTATTCTGCAAAACACACAATATTGATTTATGGCTTGTAGATGCAGGTGTTAACCATATTTTCCCTCCTACTCCAAGAATAATCGATGCAAAAGTTAGAATGGGAACTAGAAATTTTCGCTATGAACCAGCTATGACTAATGAAGAGTGTGAAACAGCATTCACAAGAGGAAGAGAAATTGTAAACAAATTCTACAAAGATGGGTGCAATATCATTGGTTTTGGCGAAATGGGAATTGGAAATTCAACTCCAGCTTCTGCCCTACTTTCAATATATACAAATACTCCTATTGATGATTGTGTCGGACCTGGAGGAGGATTAAAACCCAAAGGAATAAGAATTAAAGCACAATTAATAAAAGATGCTATAAAACTACATGGAATTCCTGAAGATCCTTATGAGATTCTACGCTTATACGGAGGCCTGGAAATTGCAATGATAACGGGAGGTATGTACCAGGCAGCGCTAAACAAAATGACAATTCTTGTAGATGGCTACATAACGTCATCTGCTGCATTGGCTGCATTTGAACTAGATAAAAACATTTCTAAATACTTTGTTTTTTCTCATATCTCAGGAGAAGGAGCGCACAAAATAATGCTTGAACACATGGGTGTCCGACCATTACTTAATCTTGATTTAAGACTTGGAGAGGGAACAGGAGCAGCTCTTGCGTACCCAATTATCAAAACTGCAACAGCACTATTGTGTGAAATGACTAGTTTTGAAGATGCCAAAGTCTTCAATTCTTCTGAATTAACAAGATTGTAATATGAAAAAAGAATTTAAAATATTACTAAGTTGTTTTTCATACTTTACAAGAATTCCAACATGGAAACTGACAGATATCTCAGACGTTGACATGAAACAAACATCAAAATATTTTCCTATTATTGGATGGATTATTGGTGGAATAGCTGCATTAACTCTATACTTTTTAAACTACTATCTTCCTTTACAAATAGCTATATTACTTAGCATGGCAACATCTCTTATCCTCACAGGAGCAATTCACGAAGATGGATTTGCTGATGTCTGTGATGGATTTGGTGGAGGATATACAAAAAAGAGAATTCTTGAAATAATGAAAGACTCTTCTACTGGAGCCTTCGGAGCCATCGGGTTAATCATGATTCTTGGATTCAAATTCATTGCATTATCAAACATCCCAATGAATATAATTATTCCAACTATAATCATTGCTCACAGCATTAGCCGATGTACGTCTATTTCATTTCTATATACTCACACATATGCTAGAAACGACGATAGTTCAAAATCGACGGTGTTTGTTAAACGACCTCCATTAAAAGAACTACTATTGATTCTCACTTTAGGGATTATACCATTCTTTATGTTGCCAACACAGATGATTATACCTTCTTTATTACTAATAATTCCTATTTTTATCACAAAATCATTATTAGGAATGTATTTTAAGAAAAAGATTGGTGGATATACCGGGGATTGCATGGGAGCAACACAACAAGTTGTAGAAAATCTATTCTATATTGGAATATTGGTAATAACAAATCACGTAATATGATATACTTAGTAAGACATACAAAGCCAGATGTAATTCAAGGAATGTGCTATGGATGGATGGATTTAGATGTGAATTGCACCTTTGAAAAAGAACTTGAAACAATCAAGCAAAAGACAGGTGATTTATCAGACTATAAATTCTATTCATCTCCTCTTCTTAGATGCAAAACTTTAGCAAAGGCTCTAGCCAATAATAATGAAATATCATATGACGAGCGCCTAAAAGAATTGAACTTTGGAGATTGGGAAGGAACTATGTGGGATGACATGAAGCCTGAAACAGTAAAATCATGGTGCGATGATTTTATAAACAATAAAGTTCCTGGAGGAGAATGTTATCAAGACTTACTTGATAGAGTAACTTCTTTCTGGGAAAACATTAATCTTAATGACAATGCTGTTATTGTCGCTCATGATGGAGTTCTGAGAGCTATTGCATATCTAATTCTAAAAATGGAAAAAAATAACATCTTTAGAATTCAACTTGAATATGGGGCCGTCATTAAAATCACTCCATGGATTCCTCCTCACTGTAAAATAGCTTTCTTATAAAATGGCAAAAATAATATATGTATCAGGCGGACAGAAAAGTGGCAAGACTACTTTCGCACAAGACACAGCTCTTTCTTTAAGTGAGAATCCTGTATATCTTGCAACGTCAAGAGTTTGGGACGAAGACCATAAGAAAAGGATTGAACGACATCAGGCTGACAGAGGAAGTGAATGGACTAATATTGAGGAAGAAAAATATTTATCTAAACACAACCTATCCGAAAGAGTTGTCCTAATTGACTGCATTACTCTATGGATGACTAACTTCTTTTTTGATAATAATCAGGATATTGAAAAATCATTAGAAGAAGCACAGAAAGAACTTGTTGATTTGTTCAAACAAGATGCAACGTTCATAATTGTTTCTAATGAAATAGGCCTTGGCGGTAGTCCGGCTGATAAAATGGCATTTCACTTTACTGATATGCTGGGACTAATGAATCAATTCATCGCAAAACAATCAGACGAAGCATATTTAACTGTATCAGGGATACCATTAAAAATAAAATAATGAGAATATATACTAAAGGTGGAGACAAAGGACAAACAGGTATTCATGGAGGAGAACGTGTAGACAAAGACGATATTCGCATAGAAGCTAACGGTACTCTTGATGAATTAAATTCTGCTATCGGAATGCTAAGAGCTATGATAGACGCCAAACACGAATGGCAAGAAAATCTTCACTCAATTCAAATGAATATGATGATTGTTATGTCATACGTGGCTACACCATCTTCAATTAGAGAGAAAAATCCTAATTCTTTACCACAAGATCTTGATTTATTTTGCGAGAAATGGATTGATAATCTACAAAAAAAGATGCAAAATAAAAGTGAATATTTCATACTCCCAGGAGGTAATCTTATCTCTGCGCAATGTCATATGATCAGAACAATATCAAGGAGAGCAGAAAGAAGACTATGTACTCTGAATAAAATGGATAAAATTCCTGAAAGTATTACTAAATTTGCCAATCGATTATCAGACTTATTTTTTATTCTTGCAAAAGCAGAAATGGACAAAGAAGGAAAAGAAGAAGAACGCTGGCAATCATTTTTATACAAGAAGAAAAAATAAAATAATGGAGAGATTAAAACCAATAATGTTTGTAGGAACCTGTTCTGATGCAGGTAAAAGTGTGATTAATGCAGGTTTTTGCAGAATATTTAAAAATGATGGATACTCTCCTGCTCCATATAAAGCACAAAACATGTCGCTTAATTCATACTCTACACCAGAAGGATTAGAGATTGGAAGAGCACAGGCTGTTCAAGCTGAAGCATGTAAAATTGAATGTCATACAGACATGAATCCTGTTCTTTTAAAACCTACCAATGACATCTCATCGCAAGTAGTTTTAAATGGAAAGCCTATTGGTAATCAAACTGCAAGAGAGTACTTTCTTGGAAACAATAAAGTTGAATTGTTCAAAAAAGCTTACGAAGCATTCCTAAGATTAGAATCAAGATACTCTCCTATCGTTCTTGAAGGTGCTGGAAGCATTTCAGAAATCAACCTTAGGGAAAGAGATATTGTGAATATGCCAATGGCTATTAAAACAAATGCTTCTACATATCTAATTGCAGATATTGACAAAGGTGGAGTATTCGGCTCTGTATATGGTTCAATCATGCTACTTACTCCAGAAGAAAGAAAACAAATAAAAGGAGTTCTTATAAACAAGTTCAGAGGCGATATCTCTTTATTTGAAGAAGGTAAAAAAATGATTCATGACCTTACAGGAGTCCCTGTTGTGGGTGTAATACCTTTTTTCCACGATATACATATTGAAGAAGAAGATTCTGTTGTTCTTGATGAAAAATCACGCTTTGCTCAGGACGACAAAATAAATGTAGCTGTTGTTCTTTTAAGAAAGATGTCAAACTTTACTGACTTCAGAGTATTAGAACTAGACGAAAGATTTCACTTATACTATACAAACAATATAAAAGAAATTGAGAAAGCTGATATAGTCATTATTCCTGGTTCAAAAAACACAATTAGCGACCTACAGGAAATAAGACAAAACGGTGTTGCCAAGGCAATTGTTCACGCATATAAAGCAGGAAAAAAAGTTATTGGTATTTGTGGTGGCTATCAAATGATGGGTGCAAAAATTGAGGACCCAGATAATCTGGAAGGTAATCTAGCTGCAATTCCTGGATTAGGATTAATTCCTCAAACAACTATCATAAAAGAAGAAAAAGTTACAGAACAGAGATTATTCTCCTACAAAGGTGGTGAATGCGTCAATAAAGGATATGAAATTCATATGGGAGAAACCATCACACAAACAAACGAGAAAGAATCTCCCCTTACAATCCTTGACAACGGTCATAAAGACGGATACTTCTTAAATAATAACTGCTGGGGATCGTATCTACACGGTATTCTTGATAATAAAGAAGTAATCAATGATTTAGCTAAAGATTTCAATAAAGAAGCTACTGAATTTGACTATGAAAAGTTCAAAGATGAACAATACGATAAACTTGCAGAACATATTAGAAAGAATGTAGATATGGACTACATTTATTCTACTTTAAAATAATACACAATGCTAAAGGGACACGGAGACGATATACACGGTGAGGTAGAAATTAAAGCAAATTTTTCAACAAACATATATTATAAGAGTGATAATTCATGGCTAAAAAACTTCTTGGATTCAAATTGGAAATGCCTTAATAGTTATCCTGAACCTGATGCTCACAGTCTAAAAGAATGTTTAGCCAAACATCATCATTTAGCTTCAGAAAATTTCATTATTGGAAATGGTGCTACAGAAATCTTTTATCTAGTTGCTCATGCATTTATTGATGAAAAAACTTTAATTCCTGTTCCTTCATTTGCTGAATATAAAGATGCCTGTAATAGTTACAGGCACAATATAGCGCATTGTGGCATTAATGAATTAAAAGAACAAAAAGACAATTATAATCTTGTTATAATATGCAATCCGAACAACCCTAACGGACATATATATAAGCTTGAGGAAATTGAAACTTATTTAAATAAACATAAAGAGACAACGCTATTAATAGATGAAGCATTTATTGATTTCATAACAGAAGATATTTCTGCTGTAGATTTAATACATAAATACAACAATCTACTTGTTTGTAAATCAATGACAAAGAATTATGCGATCCCTGGATTAAGACTAGGATACCTGATTGGAAACAAAAAACTCATTGAGAAAATAGAACAGAACAAACAACCATGGTCAGTTAATTCATTGGCAATTGAAGCGGGGAAATATGCAATCAAAAATAGCACAAAGCTTTTACCAAAAACTATAGAATTAAGAGAAGAAAAAAATCACTTTCAAAAACAAATAAATAAAATCGAAGGGTTTCAGTGTATTGAATCACACACTCCATTTTTTCTTGTAAAAACAAAAGCTAATAGCAACAAACTTAAAACCTATTTACTTGAGAATCACTATATCCTAATAAGAGATGCTTCTAATTTCGAATCTTTAGACAATCATTATTTTAGAGTAAACACTCTGGATTCAGAAAGAAATAATCTACTACTTAAAGCTTTACAAGAATATGTATTTTAATCATATAATAATACCATTAATCGGAGGCTACATTCTGGATCTAATTTTTGGTGACCCAAGAAAACTGCCACATCCAATTATTGCATTTGGAAACAGCATATCATTCTTTGAAAAACGATTAAATAAAAACAAACATAGAACAATAAAAGGCGCATTCACGGCGATACTACTTCCATTTATAGTATACTTTTTATTCCATTTTTTAACTAAAGCTTCTCTTGAGGTAGGAGAAATTGTCTATTATCTAGTCACAACAATATTTGTATTTTTCGGCCTTGCTAACAAATCTCTTATACAAGAAGGAACTGAGGTTATAAACCAGTTAGAGAAAAACGGTCTGGAAGCTGGAAGAAAAAGACTATCCTGGATTGTAGGTAGAGAGACTAAAAATTTAAATGAACAACAAATATACAAAGCTGTTCTTGAAACTATGGCTGAGAATTTAAGCGACGGTGTTGTTGCTCCCCTATTTTTCTATGCCATTGGCGGTATTCCTGCAATAATGTGCTATAAGATGGTAAACACTCTCGATTCAATGATAGGTTATAAGAGTGAACGATATAAACAATTCGGTATGTTTGCAGCAAGGATTGATGATTTAGCAAACTATATCCCAGCCAGAATCACAGCATTATTAATGATTATAACTTCAGGAAGTATCAGGGGCTTAAAATTCATATTTAAATATGGAGACAAACACGCTAGTCCTAATGCAGGATATCCAGAATCGGCATTAGCAGGTGTTCTTAACTGTCAATTCGGAGGACCTAACTACTACTACGGTAAACTTGTTGAGAAACCATATATTGGAAATAACAATAAGGAAATAAATTACACTGACTTCAGAACAACAAGAAAGGTAAACCATTATGTTTGCCTATTTAGCGTTATAATTATCATTTCAATATATTTACTTATTCTTTAATTAAACATTTGTTCATTATATTTGCATAAAATTAAACGTTATGCCTAGACAGAAAAAATCAAGAAACATTGAAAATCCACCTATCTATGATGGATATAAGCCAATTGGTATTCCTTCTGCAAATCTTGATTCAATTTCATTACAACTTGAGGAATATGAAGCTATTCGTCTAGCAGATTATGAGAATCTTAAACAAGAAGAAGCTGCCAAAAGCATGAATGTTTCAAGACCAACTTTCACTAGAATATATAATTCTGCAAGAAAGAAGATTGCCCAATCTTTCGTAGAAGGCAAAACACTACTCTTTAAGGGTGGAAATATAAACATTGATGTACAATGGTATAAATGCAAAGATTGCAATGAGGTATTCAAGTTAACATCTGAGAACAAAGCTAAATGTACTACTTGTAACTCTTCAAACATTGAAAATCTAAAGAAAAACTTAGAGAACTGGCAAGAAGAGCAGTTGCAAACAAAATGCAAAAAGGAAAATGCTGTTTGTGTTTACTGTGGCTATAAACTTCGTACAAACAAAAAAGAAAATAGCTGTCCTCAATGTGGGAACAGAATGCAATTAATAACTGAAGAAATAAATACAAATATGAAAAAGATAGCAATTCCAGTAGAAAATGGAAACCTATGCCTTCACTTTGGTGGTGCAAAACAATTTCAATTCACAGAAATTATAAATGACAAGATTGTAAAAACTGATATATTAGACGCTCCTAAACACGAACCAGGAGTATTACCAAAATGGTTAGGTAGCCTAAATGTTACTGATGTATTGGCAGGTGGAATGGGAGAAAGAGCAATCAAGCTATTAGAGCAAAATAATATAAAAGCACACACTGGAATTACTGCTGATTCAATAGAGAACATATTAAACAAATTTATTGACGGTAGCTTAATAATAACTTTTGCTAAATGTAATCATGATCATGGTCATGGAGAACACGATAACTGTGGTAACCATTAAAAAAGAATAACTATGGATTATAGATGCTACCCTTGTCTAGCTAAGGCATTTACAAAACTCATTGAAGAACACAATATATCAGAAGATAAAAGTGAAAATCTAACTCGTGAATTCTTCGCACATATATCATCTGCTCCTCACGGACTGATAGCTCCTGAAGTTGCAAGAATGAGTCAATATAAAATAAAAGAGATACTTGAAGTAAACGATCCATATAAGGAAATCAAAGAGAAGTCAAACCAATACCTATTGGACAAATACGACATATTCAAAAATCGCATTGAGTCTTCTGAAAACAAATATGATACTGCTATAAGATTAGCTATTGCTGGAAATATAATTGATTATGCTGCAAATCCTGAGTTTGACTTAGATGGAACAATCGATAAAGTATTAAAAGATACATTCGCAATTAATGATTCTCTACTATTAAAAGAAGAAATTTCAAAAGCAAAAAATATCCTTTACTTAGCAGACAATGCTGGAGAAATTGTGATGGATAAATTATTCATTGAACATCTTAATCATCCAAATATAACATACGTAGTTAGACACGCACCTGTTATTAACGATGTAACTCTTGATGACGTTAAACAAACTGGTATCGATTCATTTGCAAAAGTTATCACAAACGGATACGATGCTCCTTCGACCGTATTGCCTAAAGTATCAGACGAATTTAAAGAAGCATATAACAATGCAGATGTTATAATCTCTAAAGGTCAAGGTAATTTTGAGGGATTAATGAATGTTGATGATAATAGAATATTCTTCCTGATGATGGTTAAATGTGACGTTATTGGAAATAGATTAAATGTAAATAAAGGAAGTTTTGTGGTTTGTAGGAATAAGTAAAATTATTCCCACAAATCCATTATGCATTTTTCACCCCAGTAGAAGTGAATATAAGAAGCTATAACACTATTATATTTATAAATCTTTGTATCAAGTTCTACTCCTCTTGCAGAAAAGACCTTTCCTATAAAATTTGACTCACTACTATTGGCTATTTGAGAATAATGAAACTCATGTCCTTTATACTCTTTTCCTTCAATCTCAATTCTACGATATCCTAGGTGTAGCTTCATTTTCTCCATACTTGCATCCTGATTAAATATACCAACCATAGGGAATTTATTACCCTTCATATCGAAAATATTATCACACAGATACATCATTCCGCCACACTCAGCAAGCAATTTTCCTCCTCCTTCACAATAATCCCTTATACTCTCATGCATACTTTTATTTCTAGAAAGTTCATTCATATACATTTCTGGATAACCTCCAGCAAGGTACACAAAATCAACATTTTCAGGTATTCTTATATCTCTCATAGGACTAAAATACTCTATTTCACCCAATCTGGATAAAGCTGCAATATTCTCATGATAAATAAAGTTAAACGCATCATCATGTGCTACTGCAATACGTAATTCTCCTTTACCCCTTATTTTATCTGATAAAACAGCAGGTTCTTCACTACTGTATATTTCCAGGATCTTTGATATATCAATAGTTTTCTCCAATTGCACTGCTACTCTATCCGCAAATTCATCAAAACATTCTTCATCTTCAATACATAAACCAAGATGACGAGACGGTATCTCAAAACCCTCATTTCTAGGAATATATCCCAAAGACTCAATTCCTACATCCTCACATGCATCTTTTAAATATGAATAATGACTCTCTGAAGAGACAAAATTAAAAACCACTCCTACAACATTAATATTCTTATAAAAATTCTTAAAACCATATAAAAGTGGAGCAACAGAATAAGCAACAGCCTTAGCATTAACAATCAAAAGCACTTTTGATGAAATAATCTCAGCAACTTCTGCACTACTACTCTTCATTCTGACTGAACCATCAAACAGTCCCATAACACCCTCTATTACAGCAACGTCTGAATTATCTGTATACTTTGAATATATCTCCCTAACATGAGAAGAACTACTCATAAAAAGATCAAGATTTACAGATGGATGACCTGCCGCTACCGAATGATACTTTGTATCAATATAATCAGGTCCACACTTAAAAGGCTGAACATTTAAACCTCGTTTTTTCAATGCTCTCAGTAAACCTAGCGTAAAAGTAGTTTTACCTGTACCAGAAGTCGGCGCTCCAATTAATATTTGTGGTTTCATATATATATTATCTAAAATTTTCCTTTGCTCTAAAATATCCCATAGCAGACGACTTTATTCTATCAATCTCTCCTAAATCTATTTCTGCTTCAATAAAATCCTCTTCATAACCGCAAGTCTCAGCAATAACTTCACCTTTAGGACCTACAATTAATGCTGCACCTGCATATTTCTGTCCGTCGCCATATTCCCCCACAGAATTACAACAACATGCATAGCAAGTATTATCATACGCCCTAGCTCTGATAATCATCTTAAATCTTTCTATTTTATCTTCTGGAGTCTCACGTGGAGATGCATAAGGGAAACAAAGTAGATGGGCCCCCTGATCCTCATACTTAGAACTAATCTCCGGATAATGACTCTCATAGCATATTGACGTTCCAATAAACTTACCTTGAATATTTGTTATATGTAGTTCATCTGCACATTTAAAACTCCCCTTTTCAGAAGGTCCTAGTTTAGTTTTATTATGCAGACCTATCATCTGTCCATTATTCCATATTGCTTGTGAAATATGACTATCATGAGGAAAACCAACTGAAAACATTATAGGGTTCTCTGAAGAAATTTTATTGAGTTGCATTATAGCCTGAACTTTAATCTCGTCCCAAAGATGATGAATAGAAAATGAATTTATATATGACGTAATACAAAGTTCAGGAAAAAGTACAAAATCAATATTTCTCTCTACAAGCTTTTTAAGCCATCTTTCAACATTTGCAATATTAGCCATTACATCCTGAGAGGATTCAAAATTAACAACAGCTATTTTTCTTTTATTATTATCCATATTAAGTTATTACGTTAAAATCTAAAAAAAGATAGTACAAATTTAACGATAAACAATGGGAATACGCCTACAAAGCAGTCTAGACAACGATAAAATATGAACTATTATTGTAAATCTTTCAAGCAATATAGGACACTCTCTATATAAGTAAACTCTCGTTTTTCATCTTTATATGAAAGTACAAACTTTGTTTCTTCACCTTGAATAATTTCAATAGATATCTCAGCATCAATATTATGAACAGGCTCAATACCATTGCGGGATAATGCTCTACGCAGTAATGTATATTCAAAACCATGTCCACTTACAGCAACTTTTCTGTAATGCTTATTTTTGATCTTAAATAATCCAGTTCTCTTGTCGAAATAGACTCCTTCTCGCTCAAAGAAACCTTTAAACTTATCTCTGATGATTAAATCCTCTGGAACACCAATCTGCAACGGTTTATCATTTGCAAGTAACCAAATCTTATCGGCAGTCTGAAGTGCCAAATCCAAATCGTGAGTAACAATAAAGATAACCTTATTAGTCTCCATTGTAAGCTTATGAAGCAGCTGCATCAACTCAACCTTAGAAGGTAAATCAAGAAAGGCTGCTGGCTCATCTAAAAAGATAACAGGAGTGTTTTGAACAAGAGCCTTAGCTATCATCACTTTTTGTCGCTCACCATCACTAAGATTTTGAACCATTCTATCCTTCATATGGGAAATGCCAACCATAGCAATTGCCTCATCAATAAGAATATTATCCTTTTCAGATAAACGACCAAAAAAACCAGTATAAGGACTACGTCCATATGAAACTAACTCTTTAACTGTAATGTTCTGAATATTAACCTTCTCTGTAAGAACAACAGAAATCATTTTAGCAAGATCTTCATTTGAAGTTTCCTTTAAAGAAACCCCATCAATATATACATCACCCTCCAAAGATTCCTGAAAACCACAAAGAGTACGAAGTAAAGTCGATTTACCAGCTCCATTAGGTCCAAGTAAACAAGTTAATTCACCAGAATAAAGACTTCCATTCATCTTTTCATGAACAACATTATTATTCCCTTTTCTATGATACCCAATAGTAAGATCTTTTATTTCAATCAATGCTTTCATCAGTCAACAATTTCAGATTTCTTTTTACTTAATAATACCCATACAACAACAGGAGCCCCGACAAAGGACGTCACTGAATTAATTGGCAAAGCACCATCAAAACCAGGCATTCTGGCAATAAGACTACAAAACAATGCAATACAGCTCCCTATAAGTGCAGTAGCTGGTAATAACACCCTATGATCAGATGCCATAAATACCAAACGAGCAATATGCGGAACAGCAAGACCAATAAATATAATAGGCCCACAATAAGCTGTTACTGTAGCAGTTAGAATACCAGAACTCAATATAATAAACAATCTAGCCCTTTTCACATTAACTCCCAAATTTCTAGCATAATTCTCACCTAACATTAAAAGATTCAATGTCTTAATTAAGAAAAATGATGATATAATCGCCAAAATGATAACAATAGAAAAACTCCCCATATGTGAAGATGACACTTTAGAGAAACTACCTAATCCCCATATTACATAAGCATGTACGTCCTCCTCAAGACTGTAAAACTTAAGCATACTAACAACAGAATTCGCAATATACCCCACCATAATACCAAGTATCAGAAGAGTGGCATTTCCTCTTACCTTACGAGCTAGAAAAACCACAAATAGAAGCACTGATATAGAACCAATAAAGGCTGCCATTGTAATAGCAATATTTCCAAACACACCTAAATTACTAAGTGCCATACCACCAAAACTACCCGAAGCTAAAATAACAAAAGCCACCCCTAAACTAGCACCTGAACTAATTCCTAATATAGACGGACCTGCAAGAGGATTTCTAAAAAGAGTTTGCATCTGCAATCCTCCAATAGAGAGCGCAGCACCTGCCAATATAGCTGTATGAGCCTGTGGTACACGAGAATTCAGAATTATATTAGTAGATATCTTGTCTATATCGGTACCTGTTAACAAATCTAATATCTTTATCAAAGGTATCTCCACTGAACCCATAGCAACATTTAGCACAAAAAGTACAATAGCAACTATACAACACCCAACTAACAATATGACATCTCTTTTCTTAAGCATTTACTTTAAAATTGAATAATAACGAGGTTTATAACCTTTTAACAAATTTGGATGAAAGGCATTAATATAATCTGCAAGTATTATATGCGGCTTAACTGGAGAGGTCTCGTAAAAGGCTTTCTTTCTCATATTACAATAAACAATCTTCTTCAAAGAAAATGCCTCAAAATCAGCATATCTTTCATCTTTCTCCTTTAATATCTTATAAGAAAAATCACCTTTATGACTATTTAAAATCCTCCAATAATCAGCCTTGGCAGCCTGTGCATATACAGATTCATAATCCATACGCAATGCACCAGCTTTAAGATTATCTTTCCATACATAATCGGCTCCCGCATCTTCAAAATAGTGCGCCAAATAACTTTTCCCTCCGACTGCATACCATACACCCGATTTACACTCTCCAGAAAAGACTACTGGTCGCTTCTTTATTTTAGAAGTTAATGCTTTCAATGAATTGTATTCCTTATCAATACTCGAGAATAATGAATCAGCTTTAACCTCATCACCAGTAAACAGAGCCATAAACTTCAACCACTCAGCCCTTGCTAAAGGATGATTCTCATTGTAAGCATAAACAGGAACAAGCTTAATTCCCACTTCCTTAAGATTATCATATCCTCCCTCCTTAAATGGAGAAACAAAAATCACATCAGGATCTTCAGCCATCAATATCTCAGGTTTAAAATTCCCTTTTCT
>Ga0193964_1000238_pt1 | contig 27108 bp, 26 predicted proteins | sample FB_7_MG_FD_140323 | JGI IMG/M metagenome (GOLD analysis project Ga0193964, IMG submission 140323) | Microbial mat bacterial communities from the Broadkill River, Lewes, Delaware, United States - FB_7_MG | ecosystem: Environmental > Aquatic > Freshwater > River > Microbial mats | place: USA... | reverse complement strand
CGAACCTACGACCTTTGGGTTATGAGCCCAACGAGCTGCCTCTGCTCCATCCCGCAATATATCTTTAGGCGTTTAATCTTCTTCGTTATTGCGATTGCAAAGGTAGGGTATTATTTTAATAATGCAAACATTTATTGCTTTTTATTTTTCCTGCATCGCTAGCTACAGCTAGATTTAACGAATAATTAACCCGATTATCGACAAGAAATATTACCTTTGCAATTCACTAACGTTATATCTTTAAGTAAGTTATTAACACAAAGCTTAGTAAACTATTTTAATTATGTCAAAAGAAAAATTAATTACAAGACTCAGAAATAAATATCTTTTCTCTATCACCAATGAGCAAAGTTTTGAGACACTATTTTCTATTAGACTATCTAAATTAAATATTATCAGCATATCAATATCTATTGTTATAATAATAACAGCTACTATAATAACAGCTATTGCTTTCACAAATCTTAAAGAATTTATTCCTGGATACGATTTAAATCTTAGAAAGAAGATAGTTGATAATGCCATTTATGTCGATTCTCTTGAAAACGAACTAAACAGAAGAGATCGCTTTTTTGAAAGTATACAAAAAGTAATAAATGGAAAAGATCAACCAGAATTAGAAGATACACCTATTACTGACTCTATAATAAATAGTAATCAGAACATGGAATTCAATACATCAGAGGAAGAAGAAAGATTCCGCTCCACTATTGAAGAAGAGGAAAAATTTAACCTTCTAGTTAATACAACTGAAAAGAATTCAAACAATAACTATAAGTTCTTTCCACCTATTTCTGGTTTTATCTCTCAGGAATTTAATGAAAACAATAATCATTATGGAGTTGATATTGTAGCAAAACCAAACACAAAGGTTTCTACTGTTTTAGATGGAACTGTTATATTTAATGCATGGACTGTAAGAACTGGTTATGTCATTACTATTCAACACAGAAATAATTTAATATCTACATACAAACATAATTCTGTATTACTTAAAAAGACTGGAGAGCATGTTAAAGCGGGTGAAGCTATTGCTATTCTAGGTAATACAGGCGAATTAACTACAGGTATTCACTTACATTTTGAACTTTGGAAAAATGGAAAGGCTGTCAATCCTGAGAGTTATATAAAATTCAAATAACACTGATAAAATAAATGAAACATATTGCCATTTTAGGTTCTACTGGATCGATAGGAACACAGACACTAGAAGTAGTTGATGCAAATCCAGACAAATTAACTGTTGAAATTTTAACAGCTAACAATAATTCATCATTATTAATTGAACAAGCAAAGAAATACCAACCAGATACTGTTGTTATTGCTAACGAAGATAAATACCAGGAGGTTAAAGAGGCTTTAAAAGACGAGCCTATTAAGGTGTTTGCTGGCAATAAGGCTATTGAGGATATTGTTGAATTCTCAACCATCGATACTATTGTCACTGCTATGGTTGGATACTCAGGACTTCTTCCTACAATTAAGGCTATTAAAGCTGGTAAGCATATCGCGCTTGCTAATAAAGAGACTCTTGTTGTTGCTGGTGAAATCATTAAAGACCTTGTTGCTAAGCACAATGTTAATATCTTTCCTGTTGATTCTGAACATTCGGCTATTTTCCAATGTCTAGTCGGAGAAACTGGGAATGAGATTGAAAAGATTCTTCTTACTGCTTCTGGTGGTCCTTTTAGAGGAAAGGATATTGATTTCTTAAAGACTGTTACTGCAAAACAGGCGCTTAAACATCCGAACTGGAGCATGGGTGCTAAAATAACTATCGACTCTGCTTCTATGATGAATAAAGGGTTTGAAGCGATTGAGGCAAAGTGGCTTTTCGATGTTAAGGCTGAACAAATTGAAGTCTTAGTTCATCCTCAATCTATCGTGCATTCTGCTGTTCAATTTCAGGATGGTTCTATAAAGGCTCAATTAGGCATGCCAGATATGAGAGTTCCTATTCAATATGCTTTAACATATCCTGACAGACCGTTGGCAAACTATCCTCGATTGAATTTTATGGATTATCCTAATCTTACTTTTGAGAAACCTGATTTCAAAACATTCCGTAACCTTCAGTTAGCATTCGATGCTATGGATAAGGGAGGAAACATGGCTTGTATTATTAATGCAGCTAACGAGATAGCTGTAGATAGTTTCTTACACGATAAAATCAGCTTTTTGGGCATGACAGATCTTATTGAGACTTGTATGCAAAAAGTGAAATTTATTCAAACTCCAACTATTGAAGACTATATTGCCACAGACGAGGAAGCTAGAAGACTAGCACTTACACTTATTAAATAAATCTAGAGAAAATACATTATGGAAACATTTATAAAAATATGCCAATTCTTACTGAGTCTATCTATCTTAGTTATGCTCCACGAGCTTGGCCATTTCACTTTTGCTAAAATTTTTAAAACAAGAGTAGAGAAATTCTACATCTTCTTTAATCCTGTTTTCTCTCTTTTCAAGTTCAAAAGAGGTGAAACTGAATACGGAATGGGATGGATTCCTCTTGGTGGATATGTTAAGATTGCTGGAATGATTGACGAGTCAATGGATACAGAGCAAATGAAACGCCCTGCTAAAGACTATGAATTTCGTTCTAAACCAGCGTGGCAACGACTTCTTATAATGATTGGAGGAGTACTTGTTAATATTGTACTTGCTTTTATAATTTATATCGCTGTTTTATACACTTGGGGTGAAGAATACCTACCTGCAAAGAACGTTAAACATGGTGTTGTTTGTAATGAATTAGTTAAGAGCATTGGTGTGCAGGATGGTGATATTATTTATGCATTAGATAATGAAGAAGTTGAACGTTTTTCTGAGATTATTCCAAATATCTTATTAAACGCACCAAAAACAATTCAAGTAAAAAGAGATAATCAAACAGTAAACATTGACATACCTAAGTCATTTATACCTGCTTTAATCGAGCAATCATCAAATAGCTTCAAATTCAGTTATCCAATTGCTCCTAGATTTGAATTCAAACCATTTATTATGGAATCATTCAGTGAAAATTCCGTAATTAAGAAAGCTGGTGCAAAAATCGGCGATGAACTAATAGCTATTGACGGAAATGAATTCGAATACTTCGATCAATATAGCAGATATATGAAAACTGCTGCAAACAAACCAGTAATGGTGACAGCTCTTAGAAATAATGACACCCTGAGATACACTGTTACTCTTGGAGAGAACAGTCTTTTAGGTATAGCAAGAAACCCTATTTTCCCTTTCGAATTAAACACAAAAAAATATACTCTTGCAGAAGCTATACCTGCTGGAATAACAACAACTATTGATAAGCTAGGCTCATACCTTAAGCAATTCAAACTAATATTTAATTCTGAAAACAAAGCATATAAGTCACTAGGTGGTTTTATTACTATTGGGAACATCTTCCCTGGTGTTTGGGACTGGAGAGCATTCTGGAACCTAACAGCATTTCTTTCTATTATATTGGGTATAATGAACCTATTGCCAATACCAGCACTTGATGGCGGTCACGTAATGTTCTTATTATACGAAATAATAACACGTAGAAAACCTAGTGAAAAATTCATGGAATACGCACAGTTAACTGGTATGCTATTACTATTTTCTTTACTAATTTTGGCAAATGCTAACGATGTTATAAAACTATTCAATTAATGGGAAGAAAATTAAAGAATTCAGAACTAGACAGACTATCAAACGAGGAATTTTCTACAGTAACAAAATCACCAATCGTTGTTATTCTTGACAATGTAAGAAGCTTAAATAATATAGGTTCTGTTTTCAGAACCTCAGATGCCTTCTTGGTAAAAAAGATATGTTTATGTGGTATTACAGCAACCCCTCCTCATAGAGACATTCACAAAACAGCTCTAGGTGCCGAAGAGACGGTTGCTTGGGAATACTATAAAAACACAGAGGATTGCGTAACTGAACTAAAAGAAGAAGGTTATCACATACACTCTATAGAACAAGTTGAAAAAAGTGTAATGCTACAGGATTTCACACCTAAAAGCGACGAAAAATATGCTCTTGTCTTTGGAAACGAAGTTAAAGGTGTACAACAAAAAATTGTAGATGCCTCAGATGGTTGTATTGAAATACCACAATTTGGAACAAAACACTCATTTAATATTTCTGTAACTGCCGGAATGGTAATATGGGAAATATTTAAGAAAATGAAGCTATAAGGTAGGTACCAACTAACTAACAACGCCGTACCCTCTACCTATTAACTCCCACTTTTATAAAAAAAATGGGAGTTAATAGGTAGAGGACAGGTAGAGGGGTAGTAGTTGATAGAAAGAAGACAGGGCTTATTCCATTTTGGAATAAGCCCTGTCTTTATATAATATTCTTAACTTATGCTAATTCACCAATCAATGTAGCAGAAGTACATTTAACAGCTTTAACCTTGACAAAATCACCAACCTTATAATTTTCACGAGGGAAAACCAATACTTTATTCTGCGATGTCCTTCCATATAACTGATCATCACTTTTCTTAGAAACACCTTCAACAAGCACTTCAAAAGTCTTTCCTAAATCAGCTTTATTACTATCATGAGAGAACGTTGCTTGAATCTCAATCAAACGTGATAAACGCTCTGATTTTACAGCCTCATCAATATTATCAGGTAAACGCTTAGAAGCCATCGTTCCTGGTCTCTCTGAATATTTAAACATATACGCTAAATCAAAACGAACCTCTTTCATTAGTTCTATCGTTTCCTGGAAATCTTCCTCACTCTCATTATGGAAACCAACAAAAACATCAGTTGATAAACCACAATCTGGGATATATTTCTTAATCGCAGCTATTCTATCAAGATACCACTCACGAGTATATTTTCTATTCATATCCTTAAGAACAGAATTACTACCCGACTGTACAGGCAAGTGAATCGCTCTACAAATATTCTCATGATCAGCAATAACCTTAAGCGTATCGTCACTCATATCTTTAGGATGAGATGTTGAAAATCTGATTCTAATATTAGGTACAGCCTCAGCTACACGCTTTAGCAACTCAGGAAATGTAATTTCCTCATCACCATCATTAAAAGAATATGAATTAACATTCTGACCTAACAAAGTTATTTCCTTAAATCCTTTTTCTTTAAGATCTAAAACCTCATTAATAATAGAATCTATACTTCTACTTCTCTCCCTTCCTCTAGTATAAGGAACAATACAATAAGTACAGAAATTATTACACCCACGAATGATAGACACAAAACCAGAAATAGCAGTCTCTTCAATTCTTGTAGGACAGATATCCTTATAAGTCTCAGTTAGCGATAACTCAACATTTATCGCCTTCTCTCCTTTTTCAGCTTGCTTAATCAAAAGAGGTAAGTCGGCATAAGCATCAGGACCAACAACAATATTCAGGTTCTTCTCCAGCTCAAAAAGCTCAGCACCCAAACGCTCAGCCATACATCCCATAATACCAATAAGTACATCAGGACGATGTTTAGTTAAAATAGAAAAACTCTGAACTCTTCCTCTAACACGCTTCTCTGCATTCTCTCTAACAGAACAGGTATTAACAAGAATAATATCAGCCTCCTTCTTCTCCTTCACCATCTCGTACCCATTACGCTGTAGAATTGCCGCTACAACTTCACTATCTGCCACATTCATCTGACAGCCATATGTCTCTATATAAAACTTCTTTGCCATAATTTCCTTTATAAATTGCAACGCAAAAATACACAATTAATTAAATCATTAAAGTAATGATGAAAAAATTCGTAAAACATGTGCTGAAAAACAATTAATTATCATTTAAATAAGCCTAACGATTTCAGCCATATTACCGTATACCCATTTTTTTTATGTAACTTTGCAGTTAATAAACTTTTGATGTGCACATGTACATAAATCTATAAAATTCACTAATTTTATAATAGAACTTTAAAAATATTATATAATGACACAAAGAGACGATTTTGCAAAATTCGCTTTAAAAGACAGAGGAATTAGTAGTTTAAATCTTGATAAATACACATCAATTTCAAATAGCTATATTTCTCCAACAATTATCGAAGAAAGACAACTTAACGTTGCTTCAATGGACGTTTTCTCTCGTTTGATGATGGACAGAATCATCTTCCTTGGAACACCAATCGATGATTACGTGGCAAATATTATAATGGCACAATTATTATATCTTGAATCGGCAGATCCAAGTAAAGATATTCAAATATACTTCAATACTCCTGGAGGTTCTGTACACGCAGGACTAGGTATTTATGATACAATGCAATACATTAAATGCGACGTAGCAACTATCTGTACAGGTATGGCAGCATCTATGGGAGCTGTTTTATTAACAGCAGGAACAGAAGGAAAGCGTTCTGCACTTAAACACTCTAGAGTAATGATTCACCAGCCACTAGGAGGTGCACAAGGTCAGGCTTCTGATATTGAAATTACTGCAAGAGAAATATTAAAACTGAAAAAAGAACTTTACACAATCATAGCAGACCATTCTGGCAATCCTTATGAGAAGATTGAGAAAAACTCAGACAGAGACTATTGGATGACAGCAGCTGAGGCACTGGAATATGGAATGATTGACGAAGTATTAACACGATAAGAAAAGATGGGAATGGATAAGTGTTCGTTTTGTGGGAGAACAAGAGAAGATGCAACTTTATTAATAGCAGGTATTGACGGATTCATATGCGATGCATGTGCTGAACAAGCCTTCGATATAGTAAAAGAAGATCTAAGTAGTAAAGACGATTTAAACATCGAAGAACTTAAACTACTTAAACCTATAGAAATAAAAGAATTTTTAGAACAATACGTAATAGGACAAGATGCTGCAAAAAAGTATCTTTCTGTAGCTGTATATAACCACTACAAAAGACTTCTACAAAAGAAGGACAAAGAAGAGGTAGAGATTCAGAAATCCAACATTATAATGGTTGGAGAAACAGGAACTGGTAAAACATTACTTGCACAGACAATTGCAAAAATGCTACACGTTCCATTCACAATCGTTGATGCCACAGTTTTAACAGAAGCAGGATATGTTGGAGAAGATATTGAATCAATACTTACAAGATTACTACAAGCTGCTGACTACAATGTAGAAGCTGCTGAAAAGGGTATTGTATTTATCGATGAGATTGATAAGATTGCTAGAAAGAGCGACAATCCATCAATAACAAGAGATGTATCTGGTGAAGGTGTACAACAAGGATTATTAAAACTTCTTGAAGGAGCTGTAATCAATGTTCCACCACAAGGAGGAAGAAAGCATCCAGACCAAAAGATGATTCCTGTAAACACAAAGAATGTACTTTTTATTTGCGGTGGGGCTTTTGATGGTATTGAAAGAAAAATAGCAAACAGACTAAACACTCAGGTTGTTGGTTTTAATGCAAGCAAGGATAAAGAACAGATTAACCAGAAGAATTTATTACAATATATTTCTCCTAGTGACCTAAAATCATTTGGTTTAATACCAGAGATTATTGGACGACTTCCTGTTCTTACATACTTAGAACCTCTAGACAGAGAAACTTTAAGAAACATTCTGACTGAGCCTAAGAACTCTATTATTAAGCAATATGTGAAATTGTTTGAGATGGATGAGATTAAGTTAAAATTCAACAACGACACTTTAGAATATATTGTGGACAAAGCAGTTGAATTTAAACTTGGTGCCAGAGGACTTCGTTCTATCTGTGAGGCCATCATGATGGATGCAATGTTTGAATTACCTTCTACTGAGAAGAAAACATTCACTGTTACTCTTAAATATGCTAAAGAAAAATTAGAAAAAATTAACGCTGGCAACTTACATGTTGCATAAAGTGTTATTTTAAGATATTTAAAGGCTGTCTTTAATCGAGACAGCCTTTTTAATTTTATTAAAATCACTTCCTAAATATCAAGCTCTCATATAATTCTGACTTTTTGAATAATAATTTGTATGTTTGCACCCGATAACAAAAAAACTAGAATAATAATATGATTACAGTTTCAAACTTAGCTATTCAATTTGGTAAGAAACCACTATTCCAAGATGTTAATCTTAAGTTCTCTCCAGGCAACTGCTATGGGGTAATCGGTGCTAATGGTGCTGGTAAATCTACATTCTTAAAGATTCTATCAGGAGACCTTGACTCTACAAGAGGACACGTTTCTATGGAACCAGGAGAAAGACTTTCGGTATTAACACAGGATCACTATGCATTCGATGAGTACACTGTTATTGATACAGTAATGATGGGACATAGCGAAATGTGGAAAGTTATGAAAGAGAAAGACGCTATCTATATGAAAGAGGATTTCTCTGAAGAAGATGGTAATAAAGCAGCTGATCTTGAAGAAAAATTTGCTGAGATGGACGGATGGAATGCAGAAAGTAATGCATCTGGACTTCTTGAAGGTTTAGGAATAAAGAAGGAAATGCAATCAATGTACATGAAAGAACTTTCAGGTAAAGAAAAAGTTCGTGTACTACTTGCACAAGCACTATTTGGAGAGCCAGACAATCTTTTACTGGATGAGCCTACCAATGATCTTGACCTTGAAACTGTTCTTTGGTTAGAAAACTATCTTGCTAACTTTAAGAACACTGTAATTGTAGTATCTCACGATAGACACTTCTTAGATAACGTATGTACAAACATCGTTGATATTGACTATGGTAAGATTAACTCTTATGGAGGTAACTATACATTCTGGTACGAATCTAGTCAGCTAGCAGCTAGACAACAAGCAATGCAAAACAAAAAGGCAGAAGAGAAGAAAAAGGAACTTCAGGAATTTATTTCTCGTTTCTCTGCCAACGTTGCTAAATCTAAGCAAGCAACAGCTCGTAAGAAGATGTTAGATAAACTTAATGTAGAAGACATTGCTCCATCTACTCGTAGATACCCAGGTATCATCTTTACTCCTGAAAGAGAAATCGGTAATAATGTTCTTAAAGTTGAAGATCTAAAATACAGCGTGGGTAATGATGTTCTATTTAATGAAATCAACTTTACTATTGAGAAAAACGAGAAAGTTGTATTCGTTTCTAAAGATCAAAGAGCAACTACTGCCCTATTTGAAATTATCAATGGAGAATTACAACAAGATAGTGGTACAATGGAAATGGGTGTTACCATTAAAAAGGCATACCTTCCTATGGACAACTCAGAATTCTTCCAGAGTAAACTTGACCTTCTTCAATGGATACAACAATTTGCTCAGGGAGTTGATGATTTTGATTTAAGAGCATACCTAGGTAAAATGTTATTTTCTGGTGAAGATATCACTAAAAAAACTACCGTTTTATCAGGAGGAGAAAAGATGCGTTGCATGATTTCACGTATGATGCTTGAAAATCCTAACCTTGTTGTATTAGATCATCCAACAAATCACTTAGATATGGAATCTATTCAGGCTTTCAATAATAATATGAAATCATATCCTGGAAATATACTTATGGCATCACATGACCACGAGTTTATTAATTCAGTTTGTGATCGTGTTATTGAGATAACTCCCAAAGGTACCATTGACAAATACATGGATTTTGAAGATTACATGACTGATCCTAAGATTAAAGAACAAAGAGAAGAATTATATAAATAATACATAAAAAAATGGCGTCCCTTACGAGACGCCATTTTTTATTATCAATAATAACAACTGACAGCCTTATCTGTCAATCTAACCTCTAAAAGAATTCTTGATTTAAATGAATAATGCACCTCTATTTTATCTCCCTCTGTAGCTGAATCAAAAATATCCTTATCTACATCATATTCTACCCCATTAATAACAAAGGTATATTTCTCACCAACATTAAACTTCTTCTCAACAGATCCAACCTCAACGTGCTTAATCCCTTTACTCAGATCTTTAATATACTTTTTATTCATAATCCACAGAAGAAGAACACCTAATAAAACACCACATATCATTATAACATTAGCAAGTTCCTCGTTCTCAGAATTTAAATACGATATAAAATAAGAAGCACATATCGCTCCTATCATAATAACCAAACCAACGATTAAACCAGGTCTCATAAAACTTCTGACTACACGTCTATCTCTAAAATTAAGTCTTTCACTCATAATTCCATGCTTTATATATCTACCATATTATACTTAAAAACACAGAAAATGTTATAAAACAATTAGAATTAATCATTGACAATAATTAGTACAGTATTTAACATTTTTTATAAATACATATATATCAAACACATACAAAACCACATATTTAGTCATATATTTATATGTATACGAATAAAAATATAAACATTATGGTTATAATAGTTTTTATTAAATACCTATTAGAATTCACAATAGTCTCATTTATTCAGATATTTAGCTTTATATATTATATTGCTATAGCGCAAAATGTAAATAAAAAACTATTGGCACTAAAAGAAGGCCTTACTGCTATAACATACATTGGTGGGCTTATACTCATAGTTGCTGGTTATTGGGAAATCGGATTGATAGCAGCATTATCTGCAATAACTTTTGCCAATTTCTATATTCACAAAGAAATATAATTATAAAAAAACCACACTATTTAAATAGTGTGGTTTTTTATTTTCTACATATATGGAATCTTAGTTAATCCTTCTGCTAGTTGATTAATACCCTTTTCAAGTTTTTTCTTCAACATCATCTTCATCATCATATTCATATCAGCATGAAGAGTCAATCTAATTCTTGTATCATAAGGTCCCTTTTCAATCAACTGAATCCAAAATATAAAATCAAAAGGAACTCTACCATCACCAACAAACTTAATTGATTTATTAGGTTCTCTTTCAATTATTTTAACTCCTGCATCGCCATACCCTTTAACGGTAAAATGACAAGTATCTTCAGTTGTTTCAACATTCTCAATCTTCTCACTAATCTCATTTGCCTTATCGCCTGCCATACTTTTAGCAGCATCGAAAAGCATTCCAAATTTTCTAAAGTCTGATAAAAAATTAAAAACCTTATCAGAAGAGTTTGATATTTTATGTATTTCGCTTACAAACTTTGTTTCACTCATAACTATTCAACTATTTCCCCCAATTAGAAGGGTCTTTTCTCCATTCTTTTAAGCTTTCTACATCATCAGCCTTAATATAACCAGACTCAAGAGCAAGCTCTATCATTGCATTATAATCACTTAAAGTAGCAAGTTTACAATTAGCATTAGCAAAATTATCTACAGCAACCTGGAAACCATAAGTAAAAATAGCAACCATACCTAGAACATCACAACCTACAGAACGAAGAGCCTCTACAGCCTGAAGACTTGAACCTCCAGTAGATACTAGATCTTCAACTACTACTACTTTCTGTCCAGCTTCAATATGTCCTTCAATTTTATTCTCTAGTCCATGAGCCTTTGCAGATGAACGGATATAAACAAAAGGTTTATCTAAAATTTGTGCAACTAAAACACCCTGTGCTATAGCTCCGGTTGCAACACCTGCAACAACATCACAATCACCATACTCTGCCTTAATTAGATCGGCAAAAGCATCACGAATATAATCACGCACATTAGGAAAAGACAATGTCTTTCTATTATCACAATAAATTGGAGAATTCCACCCAGAAGCCCATGTAAAAGGATTTGTTGGTTGTAATTTAATTGCTTTAATTTGTAATAAATGTTCAGCTACTTTCTTTGCTGTTGTACTCATGGTAGTCAAGATTAAATATTAACATTCAAATTAATTCCTGCAAATGTATAAAGTATTTTTTAAAGATAGAATTATTTCGTTGTGCAATGATACTAATTTACTTAACAGTAATGAATATACATTCGTTTTTACAAATATTGACGAACTTAAACAAGTAATCTCTGACTTTATTCATGATACCAAGAATTACACAATAGTACACAACGATTTAGACGAATTATGGTATAATTTCAATAAATGCATGGAAGTAAGAGAAGCAGCAGGTGGTATGGTTATTAAGGACAACACCTTTCTTGCAATAAAACGTTGGGGACTTTGGGATTTACCAAAGGGACATGTAGAAAAAGGAGAAACAGTAGAAATAGCAGCTATTAGAGAAGTTGAAGAAGAAACAGGCATAACAAATCCTACTGTAAAAGAAAAATTACCAAACACATATCATTTATATCTTTTCGAAAATAATCTTATACTAAAAATCAGCCATTGGTTTAAAATGTCATATTCAAAAAACGAGAACTTAGTTCCTCAGATAGAAGAAGATATAACAGAAGCCATATGGATGCCAATTAGAAATAAAGAAATATTTATCAGAAACACATACCCAACACTATACGATACAATAGAGCTATTATAATTCATGAAAACATGCTCTAACAACAAAAAATTGTAGTAATTCCCAAATAATTGTACTTTTGTAGCATTACAAAAAACAAGAACTGTGAAGCAAGAACTCGAACATCCTATCTTTAAATACCTTTCGGAAGTTATTACAGAAGAAAACCTAGAAGCCTACGTTGTTGGTGGATTCGTTAGAGATATATATTTAAACAGACCAACAAACGACATTGACGTTGTTGTAGTTGGTAGTGGCATCGAACTTGCAAACAAAGTCGCTAAACGAATTGGAAAACTTAAAGTATCTATTTTCAAGAACTTCGGAACAGCCATGTTTAAATACAAAGGCATGGAAGTTGAATTTGTTGGAGCTAGAAAAGAATCATACAATCGAGATTCACGAAAACCAATTGTAGAAGATGGAACTCTAGATGACGACCAAAAGCGAAGAGATTTCACAATCAACGCTCTTGCAATAAGTCTTCACGAAAAAAACTTCGGAGAACTACTTGATCCATTTGGAGGTATGCAACACATGCAAGAAAAGTTGCTTAAAACACCTCTTGACCCAATAATCACATTCTCAGATGACCCTCTTCGTATGATGAGAGCTATTCGTTTTGCATCACAATTAAATTTCAAAATAGAAGAGAAAACATTCGAAGCAATAACTACAAATCTTCACAGAATGAAGATAGTATCAAAAGAAAGAATTGTTGACGAATTAAATAAAATTGTACTTTCCCCAAAACCATCAATAGGTTTTAAACTACTTGATAAATCAGGATTACTAGAAGAAGTATTTCCTGAACTAGCAAAACTTAAAGGAGTTGAAGTAATTGACGGAATTGGGCATAAAGATAACTTTCTACATACATTAGAAGTACTTGATCGCCTAAGTGAAAATTCAAATGACCTATGGTTACGATGGGCTGCTCTTCTACATGATATAGCAAAGCCAAATACAAAACGCTTTATAAAAGGTGCTGGCTGGACTTTTCACGCACACAATTTTGTTGGAGAAAAAATGATTCCAGCAATTTTTAAAAGAATGAAATTGCCTCTAAATGAAAAGATGAAATTCATTCAAAAGATGGTTTCTTTACACATGCGACCAATTGTTCTTTCAGAAGAAATTGTAACAGACTCAGCTATACGTCGCTTACTATTTGAAGCAGGAGATGACATCGATGATTTAATGACTCTTTGTGAAGCAGATATCACATCAAAGAATGATGCAAAAGTAAAACGCTTCATGAACAACTTCCAACTAGTACGTAGAAAATTAAAAGAAGTAGAAGAAAAAGACGCTGTAAGAAACTTTCAACCGCCAATTTCTGGAGAACTTATAATGGAAACATTCTCTCTAAGTCCATGCCGTGAAATTGGAGATATAAAAAGTGCTATAAAAGAAGCTATTCTTGATGGAGAAATCAAAAACGACTATGATGAAGCATATCATTTTATGCTAAAAATTGGAAAAGAATTAGGCTTAACAGCAAAGCAGCAATAAACATTTCATTCCTATTACATTATTTGGCAGACTATTTATCTATCAATAAATCGATGAACACAGGTAAATGATCACTATACCCTTCTTGGTATCTCATTCCATTATATGTACGCATGGGCTTATATCCAGCATACTTTTTATCCTCTTGAAGAATAAACAAAGGTGAGAAGATATTCATATGCGTACATTTTACATAAGAAGATACTATAATCTGATCAAATAAACTCCAAAAGGCTTTATACTTAATAGTCCCCTTACAACCATTCTCTAGTTCTAAAGATAGATTACGTAATCTATTACTTTTAGTACATAAATATTTCTTTATTGATTTATCTTTTGGAGTATCATTAAAATCCCCCATAACAATAATCTTTGCGTGACTATTAGATAACATAACAGAATCAATTACGGTAGATAATATTTTGGCTTGATTTATACGCTTATATTCTGTATTTTTCTTCCCTCCCATTCGAGATGACCAATGATTTACAAATAGATGAAGAGTATCTCTATCAAGTAAAACTACCTTAGAATAAAGAATATCACGGGAATAACGATTATATTTAGAAGACGTACACACGGGAATAAATTTACTACTTATAATCTTACATTTCTTCGAATCATACAATAATGCAACATCTATCCCACGCAAATCAGGAGATTCTCTATGCACAAAGGAATAATTCACTCCTTTCAAAGATGAATGATTTACAATATCATTAATAACAGTAATATTTTCAATCTCCGCCAAACCGATAATAGTAGGAAATTCATCACCTCCTATAGCCGTAATTACTCTAGCAAAATTTGATAATTTTTTCTTATATCTATGATATGTCCAATGCTTTAATGAGGAAGGCAAAAAAGCCTCATCTTGTTTACCTATTTCATCATAACAGTCGAAAAAATTCTCACAATTATAAAACACTAGTCTCTCTACATTTTGAGCATTACCCAAAAGAAATATTATAAGAAATATACTAGTAAATATTATTTTCATTTAACACAAAGTTATAAATAAACTCGATATCATTTATTATGTGCTAGAAAATAAAAAAGGGCCTTGAATTTATCAAAGCCCCTTAAATTATATATAAAATATATTACCAATTCACATTCTTACGACGTATAGGCATTGTCATACAACGACAGCCACCTCCACCACGTGGAAGTTCAGAACCATCTATAGTTACTACAAATTTCTCATAATCTTCAAGATTACGAGCTCCTGAAATAACATCATTAGCTTTTATTGGTTCAAATCCTGCTTTTGCCATAGCATCAATTGTATGTATATTACGAGAATATCCCATAACCTTACCAGGTCCGACAGAAAAGAAGTTAGCACCTGAATGCCATTGCTCTCTCTCTGCATTTTGATATTTATCTCCACCACAAAATACTGGTTCTAAATCCATACCTAATTTAGCAAGAGCTGTAAGAACGGTATGTTCTCTTTCAATCTTCAATATCTTGCCATTTTGAACTGCAATATGAACTGTCTGGAATCTATTTGGTTGAAGAATTAATGGCTCATAAACCATACATCTATTCTTATCAAGGAATGTAAACACCATATCCATATGAATAAATGACTCTGGTGAATCAGGTAATTCCTGAACAATAATATGACGAACCTTTTCTTCCTTTTGTGCTAAAATTTGAGCTAATATAAAATCAATCCCCTGAGTTGTCGTTCTTGATCCATTACCAATAACTAAAATATCGTCACGAGCAATAAGAACATCTCCGCCTTCAATATTCAGCTTAGGACTATATAATTCATGACCAACAGCAGAAACAGTACTTGTTTTAAATTCTGGTGTAAAATCAAATATAGACTGCATTATCATAGATTCACGATCTCTAACTTTATTAGCCATAGAACCTATTAATACTTGATCATTAACAGTCATTGAAGCATCTCTTGTAAAGAAAAAATTATGAAGAGGTGATAATGCAAAATTATAGTCACTTAAAAAAGAAGTTAAACTATCTCTTTCTAACTCTACACCTTCTATAAGCATTTTAGATAAAACCGCTGGCTCCTGATCTAAAAGATGGTCAATCAAACGATAAGTATTACCGCTAGCTGTAATGTGAGGTTCACAACGAACTAGGCGATTAATAACCTCTTGCTTAACTTTATCATCCTTAAGTATATTAGTTAAAAGATCTTTAACCTGATATGTGTTAGCTATCTTACCTAAGACACCACTATGTTGCTTATATTCTTCAGTAGCAATATCAAGGTTAAGAATATCACTATAAAGAGCTCTGGCAGCATTTTCAGGAGTCATATTTTCAACCTCTGAACCAGGTGTATGAAGAATAACTCCTTCTAACTCTCCAATCTCAGACTGTACGTTAATTTCAACTAAATTAGTCATATATATAATGTTTTAAATCTCTATTTAAACACAAAAGAAAGAAAAAAAGAGTAAAATAAAAACTTATAATCTAACAAAAAACTTATATGCATAAAGATTAATAAGTATTTAATAATTATGCGGTTATAATAGATATTTATGACCATTTTATGCATAAAAATTTAAAGTTTTCATATATTGATAGAACTTATTAGATTTGCATACACAAACAAGAAATGATACATATGGATATAATTTTAAAATACTTTCCAAATCTGACTGATAAGCAAAAGAAACAATTTGCACAATTAGATGAACTTTACAGATATTGGAATGAAAGGATAAACACTATTTCTAGAAAAGATATTGACCACTTATATGAACACCACGTTCTACATGCTCTTTCTATCGCAAAATTAATCAATTTTAAAGATGGTACCGAAATAATTGACGTAGGCTGTGGGGGAGGTTTCCCAGGAATACCATTAGCAATAATGTTTCCAAACGTAAAATTCCACATGGTTGACTCAATAGGTAAGAAAATTAAAGTTGTCAATGAAGTAAGTACAGCACTTGGACTTACTAATATTGTTGCGGAACATACAAGAGTCGAGAAAATAAAAAAACAATATGATTTCATAATTAGTAGAGCTGTTACAGCTTTTCCTGATTTTATGAATCTAGTGAAAAACAAAATTCATCACAAAGACAAAAACTCGCTTCCGAATGGACTTATATACTTAAAGGGAGGAAACTTTGAGAACGAATTAAGTAAATATAAAAAGGACAGTACAATAGTAGAAATAACAGATTTTTTCGAAGAGGAATTCTTTGAAACAAAGAAGATTATCTACTTACAGATGTAAAATAATAGGTTTTTTTTACTTAGTCTTTGCAAGCTTAAAATATTTATCTATTTTTGCAGTCTGTAAATAAGAAAATAAAAGTATAAATTCTATAAAAGTTCCGATACAATGAAAAGAACATTTCAACCATCAAACAGAAAAAGAAGAAACAAGCACGGATTCAGAGAAAGAATGGCAAGTGTTAGCGGTAGAAACGTATTAGCAAGACGTCGTGCTAAAGGAAGAAAAAAAGTAAGTGTTTCTTCAGAAGGTAGACATAAAGCATAATTATAATAGCTTTATATAAAGACTTCAAAGCCTCATTTTTTAATGAGGCTTTTTTGATGTCTACACAGTACTTCATTATTATAAAAATCTACTATATTTGTAAGAATATAAACAGAAATATATAGAATATGCATCCATTCCTTAAAAGCAAGGTATTCTTCAAACAAATAGCCATCTCAATTTGTATTGTTATTTTATTAATAACTATTGTACTATTTGGACTAAAACTATACACTCGTCACAACGTCTTTTATGAAGTTCCTGAATTATTTGGAGTTGAATTAACACAAGCTGAAGATATTGCAAAAGCCGAGAATCTTCATATAAAAATAGTAGATTCTATATTTGTAAAAAACACAACACCAGGTACAATACTTGAACAATACCCCAAAGCTGGCGTTAAAGTAAAAAAGCACAGAAATGTTTCTGTTACAATATGCTCATCTAAACCAGAAAGCATTCCTTTTCCAAACTTAAAAAACATTGCATATAGACAGACTCTAAACACTCTATTAAACTTAGGCTTTAATATAGGAGAAATCAAATACAAAGAATACAAACACAAAAATCTAGTACTTGGACTAAGATACAAGAATGATTCTATAACACCTGGATCAATGATTGAAAAAGGTTCTTATATTGATTTAATTGTAGGGAAAGGTAATAACAACACAGTATTAATTCCTTTACTTCTTAAGAAAACAGTAAAAGAAGCAAATAATATTCTACACTACTCTTATTTAAACGTAGGAAGAATATACTATGATAAAACAGTAAAAACAGAAAAAGAGAAAAGATTTGCAAAAATATGGAAACAAAGCCCAGCATACGATAAAGATAAGAATTTAGATGTTGGACAAAGTATAACACTATGGGCAACGCTTGATAGCACAAGATTAACAATAGCAGATAGTACAATAAGTAGAATTAGGAATTTATCGAATATAAAAAAATGGTAGAACAAGAAGAATTATTTGAAGATATAAGCGAAGAGATTGGAAATGAGGAAGAAAAAAATGATAATCTTCTATATGAACATTTCAGATTTGTAGCTGATCCTGGTCAGACTGTACTACGAATAGACAAATTTCTTAATGATAGAATGATTAATACATCAAGAAATAAAATTCAAGATGCTGCATCTGCTGGATATTTAAAAGTAAATGGTATTGTTGTTAAAGCAAACTATAAAGTAAAACCTAATGATGTAATTACTGTAGAATTAACATATCCTAAACGAGAAATTACAATAATAGCAGAAGACCTTCCTCTAAATATTGTTTATGAAGATGATTATCTTTTAGTTATCAATAAAGAACCTGGAATGGTTGTGCATCCTTCTTATGGACACTATTCTGGCACACTAATTAATGCACTAGCCTGGCATTTAAAGGATAATCCTTTATTTAATGACAAGAATGATCCAAGACCTGGATTAGTACATAGAATAGATAAAAATACATCTGGCTTATTAGTAATTGCAAAAACTGAAGAAGCAAAAACAAAACTAGCTCTTCAATTCTTCAACAAAACATCAAAGAGAAAATATGTTGCCATGTGTTGGGGTGATTTAAAAAGCGAAACAGGCACAATCATTGGTAATATAGGTAGATGTCTTAAAAATCGTAAGGTTATGGATGTCTTTCCTCCTGATGAAGAATATGGAAAACATGCTGTTACTCATTACAAAGTTCTTGAAAGAATAGGATATGTTAATATAATCGAGTGTGTATTAGAAACTGGTCGAACTCATCAAATCAGAGCACATTTTAAAAGTATAGGCCATCCTCTTTTCAATGATTCTGAATATGGAGGAGATTTAATCCTAAAAGGAACTACTTTTACAAAATATAAACAATTTGTACAAAACTGTTTTAAGACTTGTCCTCGTCAGGCATTACATGCAAAAACATTAGGTTTTGTTCATCCAGCTACAGGAGAAGAAATGCTATTTAACTCTGAAATACCAGAAGATATGTCTGCTCTATTTGAAAAATGGAGAGTATATACTTCTAATAGAGAATCATAAATAACCTAAAATGAGCACAAAGAAAAACATCGCACTAATAGCAGGAGGTTATTCATCAGAATATGATGTATCAATAAATTCTGCACAAAATATTTATACAGCAATAGACGATACTAAATACAACAGGTATCTAGCTGTAATAACAAAAGATAAGTGGGAAGTTCATTATAATAACGAAAAATACCCAATAGATAAAAACGACTTTTCATTTTCCTTTGAAAATGAAAAGATAAACTTTGATTTTGCATATATAACAATACATGGAACACCAGGAGAGAATGGACTACTTCAAGGATATTTAGCAATGCTAGATATTCCACATTCTACATGTGATACTTTTGCAGCTTCTTTAACATTCGATAAATTTGCATGCAATAGATATTTACAATCTTTTGGAATAAAGATAGCAGAATCTCTGTTAGTTAGAAGTCGAGAACAGTATACTCTTGATGAAATTAATGAAAAAATCGGTACTCCTTGTTTTGTCAAACCAAATTCTGATGGCTCTAGTTTTGGGATATCAAAGGTAAATTCAGAAGATGGTCTTCAAAGTGCCTTAGACAAAGCTTTTTCATATTGTAACGAAGTCATAATAGAAAAAGCTATAAATGGATTAGAATTCACATGTGGAGCTATAAAGACTAGCAAAGAAGATATTATTCTGCCTATTACAGAGATAATACCTAAAAATGAATTCTTCGATTTCGAAGCTAAATACGATGCAACAATGGCAGAAGAAATCACTCCTGCTCGTATCTCAAATGAACTAACAGAGTTCTTAAAGGAACAGACATCAAGAATTTACGACATTCTTAAATGTAAAGGAATTATTCGTATTGATTATATTATAGAAAACAATATTGTATATGTTCTGGAAGTCAATACAACACCAGGCATGACTTCAAACAGTTTTATTCCTAAGCAAGTAAAAGCATCAGGAAGAGATTTAAGAGATATTATTGGATTGATTATTGAAGATTATTCAATTTAGGAATTTGAATAAATAAAAATAGAAAGGGAACAAATGTACTGTTATAAGTATATATGTTCCCTTTTATATAAATTTAAATAGAGAAATCAAACAACTCTAACTTCTTGCTCTAACATTATTCCAAATTTCTCAAATACTTTATTCTTAATTAAATTTGCAAGCTGAATAATATCCATACCTCTTGCACCTCCGTAATTAACAAGTACCAATGCCTGTTGACTATGGACACCAACATCCCCTTTTCTATATCCTCTAAAACCACATTTATCAATAAGCCAGCCCGCAGCCAATTTGATTTCTCCTGATTCCAAAGGATATTCTGGCATATCATTATACTCTTTCTTAAGCTTACCTGCCTTATCTACAGAAACCACAGGATTCTTAAAAAAACTACCTGCATTACCCATATCATTGGGAGATGGTAATTTACTCTCTCTAATTGAGATAACTGCTTTTCGTATATTCGCTATTGTTGTATCCCCAAGTAATTCTACCTCTCTTTGGAGTTGACCATACTCTATCTTAGGCTTATGATTCTTATTTAGTTCAAAAACAACATGAGTTACAATAAATAAATTTTTATACTTATTCTTAAACACACTATCTCTGTATCCAAACTCACACTGATTACTCTCAAAAATTCTCTGTTCAGCTGTTTCAATATTTATAACGTCAACGGAGTGAATCAAATCACCAACTTCCACACCATAAGCACCTATATTCTGAACTGGACAAGCTCCTACTGTACCAGGAATATTTGAAAGATTCTCAAGTCCTCCCCATCCTTTAGAAATAGAATAATCGACAAATTCATCCCAATTATACCCAGCACCAACTCTTACATAGACTTTTTCATCCTCTTCTTTTAGAACCTCTATGCTCTTATTATTGGGACGAATAACCAATCCATTATAATCCTCTACAAAAAGAAGATTACTTCCCTCTCCTACAAGTAAAACATCATTCGCCGTAAAATTATTTCTTTCAAGAAGTTCAATAAGATCTATTTCATCATCAAATGAAAAGAAATATTTTGATTTCACGTCAAAACCAAAGGTGTTATGTTCCTTTAACGAATAGTTTTCTCTTAATTCTGACATAACTTCTTATTCTTTTCCAGACTATATAGAACTACACCTATACCTAAAATAATGAAAGGTATACTTAAAATTTGTCCCATATTAAGAAACATTGATTCCTCAAAAGCCTCCTGATTTTCTTTTAAAAATTCTATAAAAAAACGTGCAGTAAAAACAAATATCAAAAACATACCAAAAAGAACACCCTGCTTTTCTTTCAAATTAGTTCTCCAATATGAATACATTAGTACACCAAAAGTTAAAAGATAGCATAATGCTTCATATAATTGAGAAGGATGCCTAGGCTCCATAGGATCAGATACTCCTGCATTAAGAAATCTAAATCCCCATGGCATTGTTGTTTTAATACCTATTATTTCAGAATTCATTAGATTCCCCATACGTATAAAAAAGCCTGCCAAAGCAATCGACAAAACAACTCTATCAAGAATCCACAGAAATGGTTTCTTAGAAACTTTCTTAGAATAATACCACAATGCAGTTATTATACCTATAGCAGCACCATGACTTGCCAATCCTTGATAACCAATAAATTTAAAGGTAGGTTCAAATCTTACAGGTAAAAATATTTCAAGAATGTGATCTTTAAAATATGCAAAATCATAAAAAAGACAATGTCCCAACCTTGCACCTGCTATCGTTGCTATCATTACATACATAAACAATTTATCTAACCACTCATCAGGTAATCGCTCATGTTTAAACATCTTAAAGGTTAATTTATACCCTAAGAAAAAAGCAGATGCAAATAATAATCCATACCATCTAATACTGATTCCAAGAATATTTACAATCTCAGAATCAGTACTCCAATTTATATACGCAAGCATAATTATTGTTGTTTACCGTGACAATTCTTAAACTTCTTACCACTACCACATGGACAAAGATCATTTCTTCCTACCTTTTTCTCCACTCTAATAGGTTGTGATTTCTTTTCTCTTGTATCACCAATTGAATCAAGATCATTCTTTCTACTTGTTTCCAATGAACTTAAATCTGTATGCTTTCTCTCTGCCTGCTTAACTTCGTTAGGATCTTCCAGAGGAATATACCCCTTCATTAGAGTTGAAATAAAATTCTTATTAACTGATTCAATCATTGATTTAAATAAATTAAACGATTCAAATTTATAAATCAACAATGGATCCTTTTGCTCATAAGCAGCATTCTGAACAGATTGCTTCAAATCATCCATCTCTCTTAAATGCTCTTTCCATGAATCATCAATATGAGCTAAAACAGCTGATTTTTCATAAGAACGTACAAGCTCCTCCCCATTAGAATTATATGCCTTCTCAAGATTTGTTATAATATTATATATCTTCTGTCCATCAGCAATTGGCACCACTATATTCTTAAATGTTTCACTCTTTGTTTCAAAAACATTCTTTATAACAGGATAAGCTTGATTTGATATCTGATCAATTTTTCTCTTATATGCTTCTCTAACAAAAGCATATAAATCTTCTGATACTTGTGCAGGATTACCTTTTAAGAAATCCTGCTCACTAATAGGAGCATCAACAGCAAGAACTCTCAGTAATTCTATATTAAACCCTTCATAATCGCTCATTTCATGGTACTCAGCAACAATAGATTCACAAACATCATACATTGAATTTGCAATATCAACACCTATTCTTTCTCCATATAAAGCATGACGACGTTTTTTATAAATAACCTCACGTTGAGAATTCATAACATCATCATATTCAAGAAGACGCTTACGAATACCAAAGTTATTTTCTTCTACTTTTCTTTGAGCTCTTTCTATTGATTTTGTAATCATTCCTTGTTGGATAACTTCTCCTTCTTTAAGTCCAAGTCTATCCATAACTTTTACAATTCTATCAGAAGCAAACAAACGCATCAAATCATCTTCTAAAGAAACAAAGAACTGTGAAGATCCTGGATCACCCTGACGACCAGCACGACCTCTCAACTGTCTATCAACACGTCGAGACTCATGTCTTTCAGTACCGATAATTGCAAGACCTCCTGCATCCTTAACCTCTTTTGAAAGTTTAATATCAGTACCACGACCAGCCATATTTGTCGCTATTGTAACAGTTTTAGCATAACCAGCTTCTGCTACAATATCTGCTTCTCTTTGATGTAATTTAGCATTCAATACGTTGTGCTTAATACCTCGTATTTTTAACATCCTTGAAAGTAGTTCAGAAACCTCTACAGATGTTGTTCCGACAAGAACTGGTCTACCTACATTAACAAGAGAATCTATCTCATCAATTACAGCATTATATTTTTCTCTCTTTGTCTTATACAAATAGTCATCTGCATCTTTTCTGGCAATTGGTCTATTTGTTGGGATTACAACAACATCCAATTTATATATATCCCAAAGTTCACCTGCTTCCGTTTCTGCAGTACCAGTCATACCAGATAACTTATGGTACATTCTAAAATAGTTCTGTAATGTTACGGTAGCAAATGTTTGAGTAGCAGCCTCAACTTTTACATTTTCTTTAGCCTCTATCGCTTGGTGAAGACCATCAGAATAACGTCTTCCTTCCATTATACGACCTGTTTGCTCATCAACAATCTTAACTTTGTTGTCCATTACGACATACTCAATGTCTATTTCGAACAAACTATATGCCTTAAGCAACTGATTAACAGTATGTACTCTTTCAGACTTAACAGAATAAGCTTGAATCATTTCATCTTTCTTAGCCACTTTTTCTTCATCTACCATTGAAGATTTCTCTATTGTAGCTATTTCAGTACCTATATCTGGAAGAATAAAGAAGTCTGGATCTTCTGAATCATTAGTCAACATATCATGACCAATATCCGTCAATTCAATTGAATTTAACTTTTCATCAATAACGAAATACAAAGGATCTGTAACAATATGCATATTCTTATTATTCTCTTGCATATAGAAATTCTCAGTCTTAAGTAAAACAGCTTTATTCCCCTGCTCACTCAAAAACTTAATTAGAGGCTTATATTTTGGATATCCTTTAAATGCACGAAGCAATAATACTCCTCCTTCTTCTCGCTTTTTCTTATCATCACTGCCTAACAAATTCTTAGCATCAGTAAAAATACGAGTAACCATATCTCTCTGAAGTTTCACTAACCTATCTACTCTAGGCTTAAACTCATCAAACATCTGGTTATCACCCTTTGGTACCGGTCCAGATATAATTAATGGTGTTCTTGCATCATCAATTAATACAGAATCAACTTCATCCACAATTGCATAGTGATGTTTACGCTGTACCAAATCATCAGGATTAATAGCCATATTATCTCTTAGATAATCAAATCCAAATTCATTATTAGTTCCAAAAGTGATATCACATTGATACGCTTTTCTTCTTTCAGTTGAATTTGGCTCATGCTTATCAATACAATCAACAGACAAACCATGGAACATATATAAAGGTCCCATCCACTCTGAATCTCGTCGAGCTAAATAATCATTAACAGTAACCACATGAACTCCTCTGCCTGCAAGAGCATTAAGAAAAACAGGAAGAGTCGCCACTAATGTTTTACCCTCTCCCGTAGCCATTTCAGCTATTTTTCCACTATGAAGAACAGAACCACCAATTAACTGCACGTCATAATGAATCATATCCCACTTCACTTCTGTTCCACCTGCAATCCATGAATTAAAGAAAACTGCCTTATCTCCATCAATTTCAACAAAATCCTTACTTGCAGCTAAATCACGATCAAACACACTAGCAGTAACCTCTATTTCTTCATTCCCAGAGAATCTACGAGCAGTGTCTTTTACTATAGCAAAACAGCGAGGCATTATTTCTGTTAATACTTCTTCTAGTTTAGTATTAATATTCTCTTCTAATTCATCTATCTGCTTATATAATGATTCTTTCCTTTCTGTATCAGGATTCTCCTTCTCTATAGTTTCCTTTATACTAGAAACCTTATCTTCATCCTCTTTAATATATTCCTTAATTTTACTTCGAAGTTTATCAGTCTCTGCTCTTAATTCATCATTAGTAAGATTACTCAATGTCTGATATTCAGCTTTTACACTGTGAACAATTGGTAATAACTCCTTCATATCCCTATCAGCCTTACTTCCGAAAAGCTTCTTTAAAAATGCATCTAACGTGCTCATATATTTATGTATTTAATATTCTCAAAAAGATCATACCCCCTCTAACAGAGAAGTATAACAAATAAAAAGTAATGTAATAAAATAAAATTAATTAAATTCGGGAGCCCGAATTTGAATAGAAGTATTACTTATATTTAAAACACTAGGTTCTAAATAACATGCAATATTATAACCATCGTCATGAATATGAGAAAAGCTATACTCGTTTACGACCTTAAGAGCATACAATGAAGAAAGTAAAATTCTAGAAACGCGGGACTTAAACACACCAATAGAAGAAGCGTCAACTTGCTCTTCTGAGATATCCTGTAAGAAGACCTCATTCTCATCTAAAATAGAGTTTAGCTCTACCCATATTTGATGGGAATCATTAGCAAGATTCACCCCTTCAGCTGGAGTAATAACTGAACAACCAGCCACTACATAAAACGCAACTAAAAGATACTTATTCATATCCATAAGTCCAAAGATAACTAATTTTATCAAATAATAACACTAGTTATTATAATATAAAAAAAGGAAGATGAAATTCATCTCCCTTTATCTATAAATAGCGCTAATCGATTTCCCCTGATTGCCCTACTTATAACTTAAACTAAAACACGCATTACAAAAATAATAGTATTTACTTAAAATCACATCCCTATTTGTTATGATTTTCCAGTATCTATGATATTTCTGATGGTTCTACTAATTTATTAAGTATGGCATAGACTGTTAACCCTGGAATTGATTTAATTCCCAATTTATCAGTAATATTTTTTCTATGTGAAATAACGGTATGTATACTTATGAATAACATATCAGCTATATCTTTATTTGATTTTCCTTTAGCTACAAGCCTTAAGACATCCAACTCTCTTTCACTCAATTCCTGTGGAGCAAGATCTTTATATCCCCCCTCTTTCATCAGTAATTCTCTAATTACTTTAATTATACTATTAGTCGAAGAATATATATTCAACGAATGTTCCCTTTCCACGTCAAAATTATAGAACCAAAGGATATCCAATTTATTCCTTTCCTTTATACAACCCAACTTTTTTATAAGATTATCATCTTTCAAATCCTTATCAATAATAAACAAGGTATAACAATCACTCAAAAACTTTCGTGCAGTAAAGTCTACAACGCTATTCAAATGAATTAAATCCACATTAAAACTAGAAAGTAAAATAGATCTTAATCCTTTAGCTACTATCTCTGATTCATGTATTAAAACAATATTTCTACCCATTGACACAATTCTTTATTCGTGAATAAAGATAGCGATCCTCGATTAACATATGATGTGTTAGATCTTTTGTAAAGGTATCTAGTATAGCTAATAATTCTACCATCTCTTTCCTACAATTAGGCTTAACATACTTCAGAAATATACTTAACAAATCCTCCAATGCTTCAACAAATCTCAGATGCTCATCATTTTCAATATCTGTTATAAAATTAATAACTTCTTTATCGCTGACATCTATATCATCAGTAACACTCTTTATTATGGCTGGAAAAACAACATTATCCTCATACTCATAATGTTCAATGAATTTTT
>Ga0193964_1000235_pt1 | contig 27263 bp, 19 predicted proteins | sample FB_7_MG_FD_140323 | JGI IMG/M metagenome (GOLD analysis project Ga0193964, IMG submission 140323) | Microbial mat bacterial communities from the Broadkill River, Lewes, Delaware, United States - FB_7_MG | ecosystem: Environmental > Aquatic > Freshwater > River > Microbial mats | place: USA... | reverse complement strand
GATTTTTCTTTCCTTTGTCTTGATGGGTTGTACCCGGTCGCTGCCATCGGGTTTTTCGGTTGGTCCCGGGACTTATAAGCAAAAAATGGACATGAGATTTAATCTACTTAAAAGAAGCTATCGCGTACACGTACCGCCTTCTTATGATCCAGGCAAACCACTTCCCCTTGTTGTCGTTATTCATGGTGCCTTTGACAACGCCTCGGGCATGGAAAAAGCCACTGGATTTAGTGAATTGGCGGATCGGGAAAATTTTATTGTTCAATATCCCAATGGTATAAGTTTATTCGGATTCCTGCAGCATTGGAATGCCGGTCATTGCTGTGGGAAGGCTGCAGATGACAACGTGGATGATGTCGGGTTTATTGCAAAGGCAATTGAAGATCTTTGTTCTCGACTCAACGTGGATCGAAGACGAATTTATATGGTCGGATTTTCCAATGGTGGGATGATGGCATATCGTTTTGCCGCCGAAAGAAGCGATCTGCTTGCCGCTGTTGCCCCGTTGGCCGCTTCAATCGGAGGCCGCGCATCCGAGAATGAACCCGAATGGCAAATTCCTGTTCCCGAGTACCCGTTACCCATCATTTCGATGCATGGGATGGAAGACGATGATGTTCCCTATAATGGTGGGATTAGCCCTCGCCGGGGAGGAGATCGCAGTTATTATTCCGTGCCCGAATCCCTATCGTTTTGGGTGGAGCAGAATGGGTGCCATGGGCCGGTGAACGAGGGGGCGCTTTATCAAGATGCTGTCATCGTAAAGTCCTGGACAGGATGCTTCGATAACAGCGAGATCGTGCTTTATTTGCTGAAGGAGTGGGACCATGTCTGGCCTGGTAAAGTTTTTTTCGGTTCACTGGAAAAAGGACACCCCTTAAAAGAGTTTGATGCGGCGCAAATCATCTGGGATTTTTTTAAACGGCATAGCAGATGAACTGAACGATGTATTATACCACCGGTGAAAAAACAGGTCAGTTCGTGGGTGTTTATGGGAATAAATATTACATATCGTCGAGTTGGGCTCTGGCATCGGTAATGAAGTGAATCCGCCAAGGATAAAGATCTTTAACATCTTCCGGGTTTTGACTGGCGACCCACTTAAGGTCCTGGCGGGCGCTTTTTATGTCTCCTGTCACCTGGTGAAAATATTTTCCTCTGCCCCATCTCGGTAAAAGATAGCCCTTTCCCCTGTCGATGGAATCTTCCATATAATTTTTTGATATATTGGTATCTCCACCCATAAAAAAAGGCAGGACACCGTAACAGATGCTATAAGCGAACTCCACGGCACCGTTTCCAAATCCCGGCGCAACCTGAACTATTCTATCAAGAAAGACAATGCCGCGTTTCATCCAGCCGACATTGAAGACTTTTGTCGGCATTGTCATCCCTTCCTTAAATTCGTATTGCAACGCAATCACCCAGAAGAGCATGGCCGGTGCATCTTCAGCCTGGAGCGTATGGGCTGCTTCCCAAGGCTTTTTGCCCCCGTCAACTGCTGCCCGGAATTGAGGATTGACATACATGGATAATTCACAATACTTCATCCCCAGGCGGAAATGGGAAATTTTCTCCTTTCTGTCAACGGTGTATGCGGTTCCGAGGAGAATATGAAAGTTGCCGAGATAGGCTAACGCCTCCCGGTGAAAGGGATTCGCTGCCAAAACCCGCTGCATTGCATTCATTGCTGATACAACCCCCTTTTGATCAGATGCCAGCCCGATTTTTTCTAGGGCTTCGGCATAAAGAAGCTCCGCTGGTGCGGGCGTTGTCATAAGCTTCGCTTCATGCCACGAGGGTGCCCAATGTTTTTTTCCACAACTTGAGAGCATAACCAGGGATATCAAGACCGTCAGAATCATATTTCTCATGGACATCTTCTCCTTCTTACCAAAATCAGATTACCCTTTATCAAGGAAGCAGTCTGGTGCTGATGAAAACGCTATCTTAGAGCCTGTTTAAAAATTAGGGGATCGAATCGAAATATCATGAGAATGAGAGCCAATTTTCTCAAATTTTATGTTAATAGCCGGACTATTGGCCTAAAATTTGAGGGGATTGGGGCCATTTTCATGGGATTACAGCCGATTCATCTATTTTTAAATAGGCTCTTAAGGCCACCTCTAATCATCGCCCCACAAATTTCGGTCAAGGAAATTTTGCCAAAGAGCTTTGAATGTTTCATAATCGTGGGCGCCTTTTAAACGAATAATGTGACTTCCTGGGAGGGCCGTGGCAAGTAGTTGTTGAGCTTCGGCGTACGGGTCACTGTTGCCAAAACCAAGATAGATGGGGATGCGGTTTTCGGTTGCTACTGTAGTTTTGATCCAGTGCCATAGCATTCGTTGCCAATCATCATTTGGTGAATATTCTCCCGGTACCCAACGCCGAAGTCCCCCGACTTTGTTAATTTCGTCAATGATAGCATCATAACCGAGGAAAGGAGAAATCAGGCAGACTCCGGTAATATCCTCTGGATGTTTGTGCATATAAAGCAGGGAGCCGAGCCCCCCCATGGAAAAACCAACCAACCATATATTCTCATACCCTTTATTTTGGGCGGGAAGAATGACGTCTTTCCGGAGACGTTCGATCAGTGTACGCTCGAAATAGTAAACAAAATGGGCATTGGGTGCCACCATATCAAACGCGATCTCCCTTTCCCGGGTGGCCTCAACCAGGCCTTCTTCTTCAAAACTATGGTGACTGCCACCTAAACCACGCAAAAAAATAAATAGGTTCTTGTTGGATGTTGCGTTGCTGTCAACATAGGATAGGGTTTTTAACGGTTTGTTGGCGAAATAGGCACACCCTGAGAATATTATCACAGCAGCTGTCAGAAGGAACACTGATCGTCTGAAAATAAACCGTCTTGTCAGGTATGGTTTCATTATTCTGCCACCATTGGAGGGCAGTCGTATTTGTTTTTTAGCTGATCCATTGAAAAATAACCCTTCGTACAAAAGGTTCTTTCATAAATTAATGCCAGATTACATGTTTACTACGAATTTCACAAATTTATTTTAGCCAAAATTAGTCCTATAGCCTGAATGGTAGCTGAAATTTAACTGATATTTGAAAAATCAACTGTCCAGTCTGGTATACCAAAGTTCTCATCAATATTGAGAAAAAAAAATGAAAAAAACAGCACCAGGAAATTTACAACGGGGAACCGCAAGTAACAGCCTGTCGGAAAAAACAAAAGCCGTAAATAGATGACATAGGCTGCTCAGCTATTTGGAGAGAGCATAAGTTGTTGACACTTTATATCTGCTCTGATAAATTTTTAGTCTCGTAAAAATAAAATAAAACGCTTTAAAATCAGGACGAAATGAGGATTTTATGGTTCAAGATTATGATGATGATATTATTGAGCTGACCGACATGGTCACCGAAGACTCATCCCCTAAAGACAAGGCCGTAATTGAACTGACCCAGCAAGCCTCTGATCCGGAAGCGTTGCTTTCCGATGATGTTTCTTTGGGCCGAAAAGATGGTGAAAATATCATGCCGTCACTGGACCGGGACGATATAGAGGCTGTCCTTGAAAAGCTCATCGAGAAGAAGTTTTCCGAAAAAATTGAAAAAATCCTTTTTGAAGTAACGGAAAAGGTGGTCAAGCGTGAGATAGAAGATATTAAAGCAGGACTTAAAAAAGACCTTGATGATATTGGATAGGCTCATGGTCACAATTAAATCTGCCATAGATGCGCCGGACTTTAAGACACCATCAAGGCTCGCCAACGTTGGCTTAAGAGACAAGCCGCTGGGCGATTTTATTTTGAGCATCGGCCTAAGCCTGATTAAACGATTGACTTAATTTTTAAAAATTTTTATTAACGTGGCGGGGATTGATTCAATCCCCGTTTTTCATTCACTCGTCTTGGACTGTTTTGCTTGGTAAAAAGCGTGGCGGTTCACGACAACACATGACACTGCCCCTATATTATGAGGGGCTGTTACATTAAAAGGGTTTGAGGAGTTGAATTATGTGTTCGGATTCCCTGGACAAAGGATATTCACCAAAAGAGATTGAAGAGAAATGGTATTCGTTCTGGCTTGAAAATGGTTTTTTCAAAGCTGAAGACAAAAGTGACAGCCCCCCCTTTTCAATTGTTATTCCACCGCCCAACGTCACTGGCGTGCTTCATATGGGTCATGCTCTGAACAACGTGATCCAGGATATCATGTGCAGATACAGACGGCTTTTGGGGCAGAATGTTCTATGGATGCCGGGAACTGATCACGCCGGAATAGCCACCCAGAATGTAGTGGAACGTAAACTGGCTGCCGAAGGCAAGAACCGTGATCAAGTCGGCCGGGAAGCTTTTATTGAGGAAGTCTGGAAATGGCGGGAAAAATCAGGCGGCGCCATTATAAACCAGCTCAAGCGTCTTGGTGCATCCTGTGACTGGGACCGGGAACGCTTTACCATGGATGAGGGGCTTTCCGAGGCTGTGCGCAAGGTGTTTGTCCGTCTGTATAAAGAAGGTCTGATCTATGAAGGCCAGTATATCATTAACTGGTGTCCCAGGTGCAAAACAGCACTTGCGGACCTTGAGGTTGAATACGAAGAAAAGGACGGTTTCCTTTATTATATCCGTTACCCCTTCAAAGGCAGCCAGAAAAAAGGGCTGACCGTTGCCACCACCCGGCCTGAAACTTTGTTTGGGGATATGGCTGTGGCCGTAAATCCCGAAGACGAACGGTTCAAGGATCTGGGGGAAACAGAAGTTCAACTGCCCCTGACAGACCGGTTAATTCCCATTATCCGGGATGAATATGTGGATACCCAGTTTGGTACCGGTGCTCTGAAAGTCACCCCTGCCCATGATCCCAACGATTTTCATTTGGGTGAAAAGCACGATTTGAAAAAATTAAAGGTCATTGATGATGCCGGCGCAATGATGGAAGGGGCCGGGCACTTTGCCGGTCTTGACCGGTTTGAATGCCGTAAAAAAGCAGTTGAAGCGCTTGAAGAGCTGGGATTGCTTGAGAAAAAAGAACCCTTGAAGCACAGTGTTGGTAATTGTTACCGCTGCCACACAGATGTTGAGCCTTCCATTTCCAAACAATGGTTTGTCAAGGTGGGACCGTTGGCTGAAAAAGCATCCCAGGCCGTACGGGATGGCAGAACCAGGATTATTCCTGATAACTGGTCAAAAACCTATTTTGAATGGATGGACAATATCAGGGACTGGTGCATATCCCGGCAAATCTGGTGGGGACACCGCATCCCTGTATGGAAATGCCCGGAATGCAAGGCCGTTATTGTTGAAGAGACTGATCCTGATACCTGCCCCGAATGTGGCTCCAAAAATATTGTTCAGGAAACCGATGTCCTTGATACCTGGTTTTCTTCGGCACTCTGGCCCTTTTCCACCATGGGGTGGCCAGAAAAAACAGATCTTTTGAAAACCTTTTATCCGACCAATGTCCTGGTCACAGGATTTGACATTCTGTTTTTCTGGGTTGCCAGAATGATGATGATGGGTATCCATTGCATGGACGATGAAATTCCGTTCAAGGATGTTTATATCCATGCCCTGGTCAGGGATGAACACGGCAAAAAAATGTCCAAGTCCAAGGGCAATGTCATTGATCCGCTCAAGGTGATTGATGAATACGGTGCAGATGCGTTCAGGTTTACGCTGTCTGCTTTTGCCGCCCAGGGCAGAGACGTTAAAATGTCCGAATCAAGGGTGGAAGGGTACAGAAATTTTGTTAACAAGCTGTGGAATGCTGCCAGATTCACCCTGATGCACATTACGGAAAAAGACGCACTGACAGATGATCTTGCCTTGACCCTGCCGGACCGCTGGATTCTGTCCAGGTGCGCTGAAACATCTTTGGCTGTTAAACAGGGGATTGAGGAATACCGGTTCAATGAAGCCGCTTCTAACGTTTACCAGTTCGTATGGCATGAATTCTGCGACTGGTATCTTGAAGCTGCCAAGCCTGCCCTGTATGAAAAGTTAGGGGCCGACCAGCGTGATGCTGCCCGTGGTGTTCTGGCAAAAGTGCTCGAAGATATTATTATCATGCTGCATCCCTTCATGCCTTTTGTTACCGAAGAAATTTATAATATTCTTCCGGGTACAAGCGGCTCTGTCATGAAGGCGTCGTTTCCATATAATGACGAGGACTTCAAAAAGTTCAAAGATCCGGCCTGTGAAAAAGAGATGGAATTTATGTTCTCTTTGATTTCAGGTATCCGCAATATCAGATCCGAGATGAACATCCAGCCCTCCACCCGGGTTAAGGTCCTGGTCACCACGTCAGAAAAGGCAGAAAAACTGCTGATAGCCGAAAGTAAATCTGTCATTATCAATCTTGCTACCCTTGAGAATCTGTCTTTTTGCGAAGCAGACAATCCGCCTGAATCCTCAGCCACTACTGTTTCAGGTGGCACCACCTGCTATGTCTGTCTTGAAGGCGTAATTGATTTTGACAAGGAAATCAGCCGTCTTGAAAAAGAGCTGGAGAAAAACACCAAAGAGTTGAACGGTATTCAGAAACGTCTGAATAATGACAGTTTTCTTGAAAAAGCCCCGGAAAATGTCATTGAGAAGGTCAAGGCGCAGCATGAAGAACTTAAGGACAAGCAGGATAAGATTACGGTGAACCTGGATCGGGTTAAAAATTTGAAACAGGATTGAAACGTATATACATGGATATGACAGAACAGATTATTCGGCTGGCACTTTTTGAAGATACCTGTCTTGGGGATGTGACTACGGAAAGTATTTTCCTTCATCCCCAGGAAAAAACAGCCGTCATTGTTGCAAAGCAGGACTTTATCCTGGCAGGAACTGATGTGGCAAAAAAGGTGTTTTATGCCGTAGATCCTTCCATGGAATGCAAGATTCATTTTAATGATTCAGACACCATTAAAAGAGATGATGTGGTCTTTACCATAACCGGCGATATTCGCTCTCTTTTGATGGCCGAACGCGTGGCGTTAAATTTTTTACAACGGCTTTCCGGTATTGCAACCTTGACACGAGAGTTTGTCAATGCCCTGGATAACCCAAAAGTCAGGCTGGTGGATACGAGAAAAACGACCCCCGGATGGCGGAAAATTGAAAAAGAGGCCGTTAGGGCAGGGGGGGGATTTAATCACCGATTTGCCCTTTATGACGGCATTCTGATCAAGGACAACCATATTGCGGCTGCCGGTTCCATTGCGGCTGCCGTTTCCCGTGTCCGGGCCCGGGCTTCCCATCTAATGAAGGTTGAAGTGGAAGTCTCGGATATGGCCGAGGTCCAGCAGGCCCTTGATGCCCAAGCTGATGTGATCATGCTGGACAATATGGACATCGAGACCATGACCAAAGCCGTGAGGTTGATCGGAAAGCGCGCCGTGGTTGAAGCTTCGGGTAATGTCTGTTTGCAGACTTTAAACGCCATTGCCGGAACCGGCGTCGATATTATTTCCTGCGGCGCGCTCACTCATCAGTCTGTTTCCGTTGATTTAAGCCTGCGTATCCAGTGTCAGTAATCTTAGAGCCTTCTCATGGAAGGCTTTAAGCGTTACTGATCCTCTGGGCAATTTGCCCTTTGACTTCAGTGATCTTCACATTGCAGCTGTTCAATAACTGGCCGACGTGTATGCATCATAATTGCTTGCTTATATTATTGGGGGTGTTGGCAGTAATGGAAAATAAAAAATTAAAAAATATTCAAAAACATCGTGTTCTGATAATTTTCAGAATTTGTTTGCCATTATTTCTCCTGCTAACTGAATTAATCACGTATTCCTATGCACTGACTCTAAACAATTCAGCACCGGTGAGTGAAAAAATAGATCTATATGAACTCAGAGATCAGATTTATTATTTCCCGGCTAATTACGCAGTAAATGATAAAACTGTCTTTTTACCTTTACGAAGATGGGATCTGATTTTTACAGGTGACCTAATCAATACAACTGATGACGCCCTGGACCGTGAAAATATCAATTATGTTATTCCTGGGCCCTTTAACCATATTATGGTCTACATTGGAAAAGATGAAAAAGGGCTGGCTTATGCAATTGAACTGAATATATCTTCGCTCGAAGAAGGTGGCGGTTTATCGTTAATATGCTTGGGATCTGATTTTGGAATCCTCCGCCACCCAGATACTCAATATATTCATGATAAACGCATGATGAAAAATCGTTGGGCAATGCGATTTATCGACACCGCCTATGAACAGCTGCAAACTTATGAAAACTTGCTTTTTTCCAGATTGCAAAATGATTTAGAGATAAGTTTTCCTTACCAATTTGAAATTCAGCACTCAGGTCAACTGTGGGATCCTTATATTTATTTAATTGACGACGGATTTGAAGGGGGCACTAGCTGTTCAGACTATTGGACTACCCTGTTTGAGTTGTATGCAGGTCTTTGTCTTAAGAATGTCAGAATGAGTGCTCAGGAAATGGAGGAGTATGTTCGCAATAGCCCGGAAGGACGTCTGGCATATATTCCACCCGAGATGAGTCCGTTTTCGTTTCCGGTTTTAGTTTCTCAATTACTGGATATGGGATTTCAAATCGTACCTGATGAACCCCATATAGACAGTTGTGACGGCACGGAAGAAACCGGCCTTGTTTTGCCTTCTCTCATAATGCAAAGTGATCAGCTCGAAGAAATTGATGAATTGGGTTTGCCTTTTCCAGTATTCTGATTTTCTGGTTTTTGGGTAGAGATAGGCAATAGAATGGATGATATCATTTGATACCATCCATTCTTGAATATCTATTCTACTACATATGAGCAGTTGTTAAAGGTAATTGTTTTTGTTTCAGAATCCCCTGTGATAACAATATTACCGCTTGCGGCGGTATCTGTACAAACGCCCTGATCCATTATTACATTATTGAGAACAACACTATATTCGCCTACGGTGATGGGACCCTCGGGCGTTGATATTAAGGCTTGAGGTGCCGCTGTGTTATCCAGTCTCGCTGTTCCCTGGACAGCACCTTCATGGGTGTTCAAGTCAAGTAAAATATCATAAATATCAGTGGATACAGGTGTTAAAATAGTTGTTCCGGAAGCTTGTATGCCCTGGGTTTCAAAATTGCTAAGTGTGAGGATAATGGGTTGGGATGAATCGCTAAAGGGCATACTAAGCTCCATCCCGCCGTTCATTAGAAAATCTATAGATTGGAGATTTGAAAAATTAAGCGTGGCCAGTATAGAGGCTTCATCTCCAGATGTTTCCAGGCTTAGCCCGAGAGTCATTGTCCCATTAAGAACCAGTTCGTCATCCCGCTGGACATTTGTAGCGACGACACTTGCATTGGCGGAAAGGCCGGTGTCAGCCATGACGATATTGGTAATGTCCATAACTAACTGACCCGTATATATTGAACTGCTTCCTTCTGGAGTATATCCGGCATTGAAATCTCCTGTAATATTAATGGCGGAAGGTGGATTTTGAAGGTCCAGCGTGTCCAACGCCGGTGTGATAGTTACCACAGAAGAGTCTTCTCCACCTAAGAGTTCTTCCAGTAGGGTTGAAATTTCTTCAATCATGGGAGACATGCTCCCTACAGAAGAAATCAGCGTAATGTAATTCTCAATGTCTGTTTCCAGTTCAGAGGGAAACTCTGTAATATATTCTAAAGCATCGTCTACGCTGAAATCACTACTTGTCGCATCCATTACGATTTTTTTTGCCCAAACCATAAAATTTTCATTGGTAGTTAAATTTCCAATTTCGGAATTAGCAAACAAAAGGCCGATGTCGGTTTTCTTAGCCAACATAGCGGCATCTGTTGCACTGCCGGTTTCAGCTTTTGCACCGTTAAGGATAGTCATAATAGCCTGGTCGCGCCTAAACGCACCGCGGTCCAGCGCATCCACCCAATAGGTAAGCCCTGCTTGCGCCGGCGCACGGCTTAATGTATTGCTAAAAATTGTAGTGATAAATTCTGTGTTGCTGGACCCTTCTGGAAATTTTGCTTGGGTTTCGGGTTGATCAAAAAAGGATTGTGCCACCTGGTCAATTGTAAAAATGCCGGTTTCAACGGCATTTGTCCAGTACTCTAAACCGCTAAGGGCTGGTGCTCTTTCAAAAGTTGCTACATAAATTTCAGTAACAAGTCGTTGAATTTCCTCATGAGATAGAGAATTATCAGCATGAGAATTACTGTACAATAAGAATAACCCCATTACGCCCAATAAAAATTTTTTCATGTTTCACCTATTTTTTTAAGTAAGTTAGAAACAAACATAACGGGATTTTCCCGAATGTTACCTGCTGTTTGAATAAACAATAATTTATCATGGATTATTGTTTATTCAAAATAGATAATGCTATCAAATCAGCATTATTTATAGCCTTCCGCTAAGGCTATTTGAAAAAAATAGAATTATATTATGGTTTGATGCACAACAAAGAAGAAAAAAATGTAAGACGGGCTTAAGAGCCTGTTTAAAAATTAGGGAATCGAAGCGAAATCACATGTGATTGCAGCCGATTCATCTATTTTTAAACAGGCTCTAAAAGGCAAGTCATATGGTCGGTTTTATTTTGATTGCGAGCCTTCAGGGGCGACGGTTAAGCGGTTACGACCGTTCTCCTTGGAAAGGTACAGTGCCTTATCTGTTCGTTTGATAAAAGAGGTAAAGTTTTCCCCATTGACAATCTGTGCCGCCCCGATGCTTACGGTCACAGATGCCTGCACACCCTTTTCCGGTGTGAATACCGCTTTTAGGACATTCTCCCTGATGCGGTTACCCACCAGGCAGGCTTCTTCTAACTCTGTTTCCGGTAAAAGTACGGCAAACTCCTCCCCGCCGTAACGATAGGCTGAATCCATGCTGCGCAGGCAGGAAGAGATGATCATACCCATACTCATCAGCACCTTGTCTCCTTCCAGGTGTCCCCAGGTATCGTTATATTTTTTAAAAAAATCGATATCCAGCATGAGAAGTGATAAATCCCGGGAGTAGCGTTGAAAACGTTCAACCTCTTGCTTGATTTGATGAAAAAACTGCCGGGAATTGAACAGGCCTGTTAATCCGTCGGTTATGGCCAGATGCCTCATCTCATCTAGGAGCTTATCCCTTTCCTTCTTAAATGCAGCTTCCCTGAGCATCCGTTTGATTCTTAAATCCAGCTCTTCAAAGCGGAACGGCTTGAAAATGAAATCACTGGCCCCGGCATTAATGGCCTCTTCATAGGAATACTCAGCAGAATACCCGGTCATGACCATGACATCAATATCGTACTTATCCCTGATCAATCGGGTGAGTTCAAGTCCGTCCATTCCCTGCATCATAATATCCGTTACAACAATATCGGGTTGAAAATTTTTTAGAATGTCTACGGCCTGAAATGCATTTTCAGCACTTTTGACTTCATAGGCCATTAGTGTTAAGAACTCTTCTACTGATTCCTTAATTGCTATATCATCATCAACAATGAGGATGGCATGGGCCATTAGTTTCTCCGATACAAATAGAACGCCTTGAACAGCGGCTTTTCTTGACACTGCAAAATACAATTGTTAAATGTATAGCCTTATTATGATATATACATCTTTTTTGTCAACTCTTAGTTTGGAGTCTAATTGAAATACGACCACCAGAATATTAGAAATTTTTCTATTATTGCGCATATTGACCACGGCAAATCCACTTTGTCTGATCGGCTGATACAACTATCCGGTATTATAGAGGATCGGGATATGAAAGAGCAGATCCTGGATTCCATGGATATTGAGCGGGAGAGGGGCATCACCATAAAATCACAGACAGTGTCCCTTCCTTATACGGCTTCGGACGGCACCAAGTATTTACTTAATCTCATTGATACGCCGGGACATGTGGATTTTTCCTATGAAGTGTCAAGGGCTCTTGCTTCCTGTGAAGGTGCTTTGATACTGGCCGACGCATCCCAGGGGGTAGAGGCCCAGACCCTTGCCAACCTGTACCTGGCCATGGAACATGAACTTGAGGTCCTTCCGATCATTAATAAAATTGACCTGCCCTCGGCCGAGATTGAATGGGTTAAAGACCAGATTGATGAAGACTTGGGCCTTGACAGTGAGCAGGCACTTCTTGTGTCTGCAAAATCGGGGACAGGTGTTGACAAAATTTTTCAAGCCGTTATTGATAAAATACCCAGTCCCACCGTGGAAGATACAGGCGCATTCAAAGCCCTGGTATTTGACTCTCACTATGACGCTTTCAGGGGTGTTATCATTCATATCAGGATCTTTGAGGGAAGTATCAAAAAAGGGGACCGGATACAGTTCATGTCCAATGATGCGACCTACAAGGTTGAAGAAGTGGGACTGTTTCAGATTAAACGGAACCCTATGCATAGTCTTGAGGCAGGCCAGGTAGGATATTTTCTTGCAGGGATCAAGCTTATCTCCGATGTTAGAATCGGTGATACAGTGACCATGCCGGACAAACGATGCGACAAAGCACTGGGCGGTTTTAGAGAGCCTACACCCGTGGTGTTTTCTTCCATGTATCCGGTGGCATCCGATGATTATGTGGAACTGACCGAGGCCCTGGAAAAACTCAAATTGAATGATGCCGCCCTGATTTATGAAAAGGATTCATCTGCAGCCCTGGGGTTCGGTTACCGCTGTGGGTTTCTGGGGCTTTTACACCTTGAGGTGGTTCAGGAACGCCTTGAGCGGGAATATAATATTTCACTGATTTTAACCTCACCTTCGGTTCAGTATGAAGTCACCTATGTGTCAGGGGAAGTCAAGATCATTGACAACCCAACCGAATACCCTGATCCCACAGCAATTAAATGTGTCAGGGAACCCATTATCAAAGCCTCCATTATTGTTCCGGATAAATATATGGGCAATGTCATGCAGGTTTGCCATGAGTTTCGGGGCGTCAGCACCAATTATCAGTATCTGACCTCAAACCGGATGGAAATGAAATTTATCCTGCCTTTGGCCGAGGTGGTTTATGAATTTTATGACCGCCTTAAGAGTGTGACCCAGGGCTATGGTTCCTTTGATTATGAAATTGCAGGCTATCAGGAAACAAATCTTGTAAAACTTGATTTTCTGATCAATGGGGAACGGGTTGATGCGCTTTCCATGCTGATTCACCGGGATAAGGCAGAGTTCAAGGCCAGAGCTGCCTGCAAAAAGCTGCGTGAAGAAATCCCAAGACAGCAATTTAAAATACCCATCCAGGGAGCCATTGGCGGCAAGTTCATTGCAAGGGAAACCATTTCTGCCTATCGTAAAGATGTTACCGCCAAATGTTATGGCGGTGATATTTCAAGGAAACGCAAGCTTCTGGAAAAACAGAGAAAAGGCAAAAAAAGAATGAAGATGGTAGGATCTGTGGAGATCCCGCAGTCAGCGTTCCTGTCTGTGTTGAAGTCCGATTAAGAAATGAGTCCGAAATAATTTAACCTGGGAGCGCGGGCGTCTCGCCCGCGCTCCCGGATATAACAAAATGGACAGGTTTTTTAGGGATCGTTTATAAGAACCCATTTTAACATAATATTTTTATACTGATTTTCCATTCTTTTCATTTGCGCCACTTTTGTGGTCCAGCGCCAGTTTATACTGAAAACTGTCAGCCAGAGCCTGCCATGAGGCTTCTATAATATCTTCGGAAACACCAATGGTTGAAAAGATATTGTCCGTATCCCGTGACTCGATCAAGACCCTGACCTTAGCGTCGGTGCCGTCGAATCCGTCAATGACACGGACCTTAAAATCCACCAAATGAAGGTCTTTGACGCTGGGGTACATGGTCGCCAATGCCTTTCTTAGGGCATTATCAAGGGCAGATACCGGACCTTCGCCTTCGGCTGAGGTGATCTCAGTTTTATCCCCAACCCGGATTTTGATCATGGCATGGGAATAACAGGGTCGTTCCTTGTCCTTTTCCACCACCACCCTGAATGATTCCAGATCAAAATGGGATTGATACTGCTCTGTGAGTTTTTCCATGAGCAGCTTAAGGGTCCCTTCCGCCGCATCAAACTCATACCCATCGTTTTCCATTTCCTTAATGTTGTTGACAATCAACGATTTTTTGGATTCATCATTGCCCAAATCAACCCCAAGTTCCTTGGCCTTATAAGCGATGTTGCTCTTACCGGACTGTTCGGATACCAGAACCCGTCGGCGGTTGCCCACAAGTTCCGGAGTCGTGTGTTCATAGGCTTTGGGATTTTTCATAATGGCCGACACATGAACCCCGCCTTTATGCGTAAACGCAGAGCGGCCCACAAAGGGTCTGCTGGCGACGGGGGGCATATTGGCTGTCTCAGATACAAATCTGGACAGATTTTGTAGCTTGGCCAGGTTCTCTTCACTGATACACGCCCTGTGCATCTTGAGGGCCAGAATGGGGATAATCGCTGTGAGATCCGCATTGCCGCAGCGTTCTCCATATCCGTTTATTGTGCCCTGCACCATGGTTGCACCGGCATGCACCGCATTGATGGTGTTGGCAACAGCCATGGCACAGTCATTATGGGTATGAACGCCGAAAATGACATCATCATAATCTTTGAAATGGGCAATGGTTTCCCGGGTGATGGTGTCAATATCACAGGGGAGGGAGCCGCCGTTGGTATCACAAAGCACCAGGCAGCGGGTTCCTCCCTCCAATGCCGCTTCCAGTGTTTCCAAAGCAAAATCGGCATTGGCTTTATATCCGTCATAAAAGTGTTCAGCATCATAGAGCACTTCACGGCCCTGGGCCTTGAGATAGGATATGCTTTGTGTAATCATGGCCAGATTTTCTTCCCGGGTATTGTTCATGATGTCTGTGACATGCAGGTCCCAGGATTTGCCGAAAATTGTAACCACCGGCGCACCTGAATCAATCAGGGCCTTAATATTGCCGTCTTCCTCACAGGTTGAACCTTGTCTTCTTGTGGATCCGAATGCGCATATTTGGGCCTGTTTGAACTGTTTATCCCTGACCAGATCAAAAAAAGCCTGGGCACCTGGATTGGAGCCGGGCCAGCCCCCTTCAATGTAGTGGATCCCGGCATCATCCAGTCGCATGGCGATTTTGAGCTTATCCTCGGGGGAAAAAAAGATATTTTCCCCCTGCATCCCATCACGTAAGGTTGTGTCATAAAGCAAGGCTTTTTTCTTTGCTTTTACTACATTCATTTTCCGGTCTCCCTGCCCAGGGCAATGGTGCCGGTGGAGGCAATTTCAACAATGCCCATGGGCTTCATCAGCTCAACAAAGGCCTTTATTTTGCCGGAGTCACCCGACACTTCAATAATAAAGTGTGAGCATCCGACATCAACGATCCTGGATCTGAAAATATCAACGATACGCATAATTTCAGCCCGTTTTTCGGTTTTTGCATGGACTTTGACCAGGGCAAGCGTTCGTTCCACATATTCTTTTTCGGTTAAATCATTAACCGTTATGACATTGATCAGCTTATGTAACTGCTTTTTGATCTGTTCGATAATGTGGGCGTCACAGAAGGTGACCGTGGTGACCACGGAGACGTGGGGGTCGGCTGTTTTTGCAACACTTAAGGAATCAATGTTAAACCCTCGGCCGGAGAAGAGCCCTGAAATCCGGGACAGAACCCCCGGTTCATTGTCCACAAGAATTGATAAAATATATCTGTTGGTTTCCATATCAATAATCCTTTTTAAACCAGAAGCATGTCAGTGATGGCCCCGCCTGCCGGAACCATTGGATAGACCGATTCTTCACGGTCTACAACAAATTCCATGATCACCGTACCGGGGGTATTCAATCCCGTTTCAAGGGTCTGGGTTACCTTAGCCGGATCGTCACACCTGAAACCGGTTGCCCCGTATGCGTCGGCAAGTTTTACAAAATCTGGCTGGGCCTCCATATTGGTGTCGGCATATACTTTGTTGTAGAAAAGTTCCTGCCATTGGCGAACCATGCCAAGATAGCGATTGTTTAAAATAACGATTTTTACATCCAGTTTTTCAGCGACAGCCGTCATCAGCTCCTGGGAATTCATCTGGATTGAGCCATCCCCTGCCACACAGACAACTATTTTGTCAGGGGCCGCGGCCTTGGCACCTATGGCCGCGGGCAGGCCAAACCCCATAACACCAAGGCCGCCTGATGTTATGAAATGGTTGGGTGCTTCAAAATGATAGTACTGGGCCGACCACATCTGGTTTTGTCCCACTTCCGTGGTAACAATGGCTTTGCCTTGGGTGGCCTCATACAGTTTTTCAACCACATATTGCGGCTTAATGGTGTCAAAGGATTGGTCGTACGTCAGGGGCGTCAGCTTTTTCCACTCGTTGATGCGGTTCATCCATGCATCCCGGTCGTTCATAAAATTTTCAGGTGCTTCTTTTTCCATAAGCGCGGCAATATTTGCCAGGGCCATTTTGCAATCCCCTACAATGGGGCACTCAACGTCAACATTTTTATGGATGGATGTGGGGTCAATGTCGATTTGAATGATTTTGGCATCAGGGGCAAATTTTTCAAGGTTGCCGGTTACCCGGTCATCAAACCTAACACCGGCCGCAAAAATCAGGTCGCTATGGCCAATACTCATATTGGCCCGGTAGGTGCCGTGCATGCCGAGCATACCAAGCCAATTATCATCGGATCCTGGAAAGGCACCCAGTCCCATCAGAGATGCCGTGACTGGGAGATTGGCATATTTTGCAATCCGGGTAAATTCATCGCTTGCACCGGATGAAATGATGCCGCCACCGCCGAACATTACGGGACGGCGGGCCTCTTTGATCATTTTTATAGCCTTTGTCATCTGCTTTTTATTGGGTTTGTAATTGGGCTTGTAGGTATGCATTTTCATAGGTCCCGGCATTTCAAACTCAATTTGCGCCTGGATAATATCCTTGGGTAGATCCACCAGCACAGGACCAGGGCGGCCGGACCCGGCAATAAAAAAGGCTTCCTGGATGATTTCCGCAAGCTTGCTTAAATCTTTGACCAGGTAGTTGTGTTTGGTGCAGGGGCGGGTTATGCCGACAATGTCCACTTCCTGGAAGGCATCGTTTCCGATAAGGCCTGTGGGCACCTGGCCTGTAAAGACCACGATGGGAATGGAATCGCAATGAGCCGATGCCACTCCCGTTACGGCATTTGTCGCACCGGGTCCCGAGGTGACAAGTGCGACGCCCGTGGTTTGACGCGTCCTTGCATAGGCATCAGCCATGTGCACGGCCCCCTGTTCGTGGCGTACCAGAACATGGCGCAGGTCATCGTGTTTAAGGATCTCATCATGGATATCAATGGTGGCACCGCCGGGATATCCGAAAATGGTGTCAACACCCTGTGCCTTTATCATCTTAATCAGGATTTGGGCCCCTGTAAGTTTCATTATCCGCTCCTTTATTTAAATATGGCGCCATTGCCGGCAGATGTTACCATCTTGGCATAACGGGCCATATAACCTTTTTTGATTTTGGGTTCGGGTTTTTTCCAGTCTGCTTTTCGCAGGGCAAGTTCATCTTCAGGTACCATCAATTCAATGGTTTTGTTGGGAATATCAATGCGAATTTGATCTCTTTCATTTACAAAGGCAATCAGACCCCCCTGGGCTGCTTCCGGAGATACATGGCCGATGCTGGCGCCTTTGGTGCCGCCGGAAAACCGGCCGTCTGTGATCAGGGCGCACCGGTCATCAAGCCCCATGCCTGCAATGGCTGATGTGGGGGTGAGCATCTCGCGCATGCCGGGGCCCCCGGCCGGTCCCTCGTAACGAATCACGATGACATCGCCCGGATTGATCTGTCGCTCCATGATTGCGTTGCTTGCATCTTCTTCGCAATCAAATACCCTTGCAGGCCCCTGGTGGTTCATCATTTCGGGCAGAACCGCAGACTGCTTAACCACACAGCCTTCGGGTGCAATGTTGCCGAACAATACGGCAAGCCCGCCTTCCTTATGATAGGGATCGTTAACCGGCCGGATGACATCCGGGTATTTCACCTTAACTTTTTCAAGGTTTTCTTCAATGGTTTTACCCGTGGCCGTCATAAGACTTGTGTCGATCATGTTGTTGTCGCTGAGTTCCTTCATGACAGCCTGGATACCGCCGGCTGCGTCAAGATCTTCAATATGGTCCTTTCCACCGGGGCTTAAGGAGCATAAATGGGGGGTTTTTTTGCTGACTTCATTAATCAACTCCAGAGGAATATCCACACCGGCTTCGGCGGCCACGGCTTTAAGATGCAGAACCGTATTGGTGGAGCAGCCCAATGCCATATCCACGGCCAGGGCATTCATAAAGGCCTGTCGGGTCATGATTTTGTCCGGGGTAATATCGTGTACCACCAGATTCATGATCTGCATACCCGCAGCTTTTGCCAGACGCACCCGGCTGGACATGGGTGCCGGAATGGTGCCGTTTCCCGGCAGTCCCATGCCGATGGCTTCGGTGAGGCAGTTCATTGAATTGGCCGTGAACATGCCTGCACAGGATCCGCAGGTGGGACAGGCCGCATTTTCCATTTCCAGAAGTTCTTCTTCGGTCATTTTGTCGCTTTGTACTGCACCCACAGCCTCGAATATGGTGACCAGGTCGATTTTCTTTGACCGGTCATGGGGATGGCGTCCTGCCAGCATGGGTCCGCCGCTGACAAAAATGGAAGGAATGTTAAGCCTTGCCGCAGCCATCAGCATGCCCGGCACAATTTTATCGCAATTGGGCACCATGACAATACCGTCAAAGGGGTGGGCCATGGCCGTCACTTCAATGCTGTCGGCAATAAGCTCCCGTGATGCCAGTGAATAATGCATGCCGATATGATTCATGGCAATACCGTCACATACGCCGATGGTGGAAAATTCCATGGGGGTGCCGCCGGCCATGGAGATACCGGCCTTGACGGCCTTGACAATGGAGTCCAAGTGCATGTGTCCCGGGATCAGTTCATTGGCGGAATTGGCAATCCCGATCAGGGGGCGGCTAAGCTCCAGATCGGTGTATCCCAAGGCTTTGAGCAGGCCCCGGTGGGGTGCCCTTGCCACGCCCTGCGTTGCAATACTGCTTCTTTTCATTTTTAAAAAAGTCTCCTGAAAGCAAAAAAGCCGTTACCTGCCCCCCTTCGGGGCTGGTAACGGCTTTTTTTCATTAATCTTATTTAAGCCACTAATCGCCCCTTCGTCCGGAGGTGACAATAACCACCTCCACGATAATGAGGACCACTAGGCTGTTAATAATATTTGTTTTAATCATAATATTTACTCTTAATTAATAATATTAACTATATATAAATAACATTAATGTCAAGAACAAATAAAACTTTCACCAAATTAAATTTCCACCTGACAAGCAGGCGTGAATTGAGCAAAAATGCTATTCCTGAGCGGGCACGAATTAGGGTTTGACATTCAAACAGCCAGGCAGTTATAGTATTTCCATACCCACATCTTAAATACCATAAACTTAGATTGACGCAACGCGACATGATCACTGATAAAGATCCATCAATCCGGCTGTCATCCATTATGACGGCAATTATATTCTGCCTGGCAGGAATAGGGCTGTATGCGAACACCCGTGCCCTGATTGCACCATCCATTGCGACGGTCTGCCTGATATGGGCCGCACATCATCTATTAAATGGGCGATCTGCCGCCAGATCCGTACTCCGGGGGCGCAGTATTCTACTGATTTTCACAGCCTATATCACCTGGTTTTCCTGTCTTACCGGCGGTATTTTCAGTCCTGGGCTCTTTTTTTTCATCATTGTTATGGCCGGAATCGTTCTCTTCGCTGATGTGTTGGGTTTTTGTGTTCTATTCTGTTTTTTTGCAGCCTTGCTTGCCTTTTTAAATTTTAGTCCTTCCTGGGGGCCGGGTGTATTGAATCTCAACGAATTTCGCCTTGCGTTTTTTGTCATTCTGTTTTCCGGTACTGGATCTGTCCTGTTTTTAATTCTCAAAAAACAGCAGGCACTTATTACAGAACAGCAGACGGCTGTTGAATTTTCCCAAAAAGTTCAGGAAGAAGCCCAAAATGCCATCGAGGTCAAGGATAGATTTTTGGCCAACATGAGCCATGAAATACGAAATCCCATGAATGGGGTTTTGGGCATGCTTCACGTGCTTCTTGACTCTGAGCTTGATGCCGAGCAAAGACGCTACGCAGACATTGCCTATAACAGCGCCAAAGCCCTTTTAACCATTGTCAATGACATTCTGGATCTGTCCAAAATTGAAGCAGGCAAAATTGAACTTGATATCCGTCCCTTTGATCTTGAAATCGCCATCAAGGATATTGTCTCTTTACCGGAATTGCAGGCCAGGCAAAAAGGACTTGAGTTTATATATAATATAGATGCGCAGGTGCCAAGGCTGCTCAAAGGCGATATCGGCAGAATACGCCAGGTGATCTTGAATTTCTCCAGCAATGCCATCAAATTCACTGAAACCGGGTCTGTGAACCTGAATGTGACACTCAAAGAGGACAAAGAAAAGCACGCGCTGATTCATTTCAGCGTGGATGATACCGGCATTGGTATCAGCGAGGACGTGCTCAAAGGCCTTTTTTCGCCTTTTGTTCAGGCGGATGTGTCTATAACAAAGAAATATGGCGGTACCGGTCTTGGTCTATTCATATCAAAACTGTTCATTGAATTAATGGGTGGCCAGGTGGGTGTGGACAGCATTGAGATGATAGGCTCCACGTTCTGGTTTGAAGCGCCCTTGGAAAAACAGTTGCCCGAGGAGATTGCCCAGGACCCGTCTGCCGTTCCCGGAAATGAAATCAGGCTGGTTGCCGTATCTGACAAACCGGAACCCAGCACCCGGTTGATTAAAATACTTGACCGGGTCGGGTTTGATTATAAGATGTGTGAACACAAGCAACTCATTGAGCATGTTGCCCTTGCAAACACAAATTCAATCCCTTTCCATGTGGTCATTATGGAGGTTAGCGAATCCGATCAATATGCAAGGAATATTGGCCGGGAATTGAGCCGGAATCCCGAGTTGAAGAGCCTTGCGTGCATTCTTGTCACTGCTGTGGGTAAGAAGGGGGATGCAAGGGAATTTGAAGAGTTGGGCTTTTCAGCCTTTTTGAGCTTTCCTTTGGACAAGATCATTCTCCAGGATGCCATCCGCACAGTGCTTTCACCGACCTACCGGGAAAGCAGCCAGGACATTATTACCCGGTATACCCTTGCAGAACGAAAAAAAAGAGCATTTAAAATTTTAATCGTGGATGACATTGAAACCAATGTAGTGACGATAAAGGCAATTATAAGCAAACAGGGATATCAGACTGATTCGGCTTCCAACGGCATCCAGGCCGTTGAAAAGGCGAAAAATAATAAATACGATTTGATCTTCATGGACTGCCAGATGCCGGAGATGGACGGCTATGAAGCCAGCCGTCAGATCCGGGCCTATGAATCCTTAGAAACGCTTATCCCAACTCCCATCATTGCCATGACCGGAAACGCCTTTGAAAGGGACCGGCAGGCATGTAAAGCAGCCGGTATGAATGACTTTATTTCAAAACCGGTCAATCCCCATGCTTTAATTGAACTTATCCATGCGTATAAGTCGGAAACCGTGGCTTCGATGGTATTTGAAACCCCGGATTCAGACATGGCTGATCGTGATGTTCATGACGTTGAAAAACAAGAACCGGTCTGCGGCGCTTTGGAAGATAACGATGCGTCTGTGCCTGTATTTGACCGGACCGTATTTCTTGAACGTTTTGGTAATGACGAGGAAATGGCTGCAGAAGTCCTGGCGGCTTTTTTTCAGGAAGTGGAGGAACTTGTTGATAACCTTGTGGCGGCTGTTAAAACAGAGCCCTTTGATCCTGAATATATCAAGGCCTGTGCCCATGCGTTAAAAGGCGCCGCCGCCAATGTAAATGCAGAACAATTGAGATGTGCCGCCTTTGACATTGAGGCCCGGGCCGATAATGGTGTGTCGTCTGACCCATTGGTCGTACCCGAAGCGCTTAAGCAATATTTGAATCGGTTTAACGAGAAAGCCCTTTTATGATTGATATTAGAACCATGACCATATTGATTGTGGATGACATGAAAAGCATGCGCCTGACCCTGCGCAAAATGCTGCGGAATCTTGAAATCGGCAAAGATCTTTTGTTTGCGGATAATGGGAAATCAGGATTAAGTGCGCTGACAAATTCTTCCTGTGATTTACTCATTGTTGACTGGAACATGCCGGAAATGAACGGCAGCCAGATGCTGGCCAGCCTGCGCCGGGACAAAAGTATCAGGGATATTCCTGTGGTTATGGTTACAGCCGAAAACGAACGCGATATTGTGGTCGATGCTGCAGAATACGAAGTGGACGGGTATCTTCTTAAACCATTGACCCTGGCCGCTTTGGATACAAAGATAAAAAGTGTTATTGAGGCAGTCAACCACCCGGATAAGGCAAAGCTTCATCTGATCGAGGCAAGGGCGTGTGAAGAGGCCGGCAATATTGAAGGCGCCATAGACGAAACCCGAAAAGCTTTGGCGCTTAGACCCAACGCATCACGGATTTTAAGAAAACTTGGGCTTTTATACCTTGAGACCAAGAAAACAGAAATTGGTGAAAAATGTCTTCAAAAGGCCGTTGCCGTCAACAGTCAGGATACGATATCCCGAAGCCATCTGGCCAAGTTGTACATTAACAAGCGCGCATTTAAGCGGGCTGCCCAGCTTTACATGGAAATGTTATCTTTCAGCACCAGGTATTTTGATTCAGCTGTTCGCTTGGGTGAAACACTTCTGGTTAATGGATTCAGAAATGAGGCAAGAATGCTTTTTTCGCGTATCATGTCAAAAAGCCGATCCAACAGGGGGCTTCAGGAAAAAATCATTAATCTCTGCCTGGAGCACCAGGAATATGAATTTGTGGCCGAGATTGTTACTGAGGCGGTCAAAGAGAATCCTTCCAACATGGATCTAATGTACAAGGCCGGCACCATTTATCTTGAAACCGGTGACCAGGAAAAAGCCCTCGAATGCTTTGTCACTGTTGATAGCAACAGGCGAGGGGATATTAAAACCAAACTTCATATTGCCAAGATTCATTTCAACAATAGGCGCATTCTCCAGGCAGACGACTATCTGAACCGCATTTTGAGAATTGATCCGTCAAATGAGGAAGCCTTAAAAATGCGCCAAAAAATATAGTGTTTTATTTTTCAACCCCCACATGGTTAATGGTGGCGGCCATATAACCTGCCCCGAATCCATTGTCGATGTTGACCACAGCAATATTTGAACTGCAGGAATTAAGCATGCCCAAAAGGGCGGTCATACCGTTGAAGCTTGTGCCGTAACCAATACTTGTGGGCACTGCAATTACAGGCGATTTGACAAGGCCGCCCACCACCGAAGGCAGCGCGCCTTCCATGCCTGCGGCAACAATAATCACGGACGCTTTTTCAAGTTCTGCCTGGTGGGCGAAAAGGCGATGGATGCCTGCCACCCCGACATCAAAAAGTGTTTTTACCTGGTTACCCATGGCCTTTGCCGTCAAAGAGGCTTCCATTGCCACCGGAATATCCGAGGTGCCTGCACTGACAATGAGAATCGTACCGCGGCCTGTAATGGCCGGGGGCTGTTTTTCTATTTTTAACAGACGTGCGTCATCAAAATATTGTGCATTGGTAAACCGCGAAAGAACCGCGTCTGCCTTTTCCTGGTCAATACGGGTGACAAGCACAATATTTTCCGATTGTTCCAGTTTTTCCAGAATGGCAATAATCTGTGCCGATGTTTTGCCCTGCCCGAAAATCACCTCGGGAAAACCTTTGCGAAGGGCTCTGTGATGATCCACATGGGCGCACCCGATATCTTCAAACGAGAGGTGTTTTAATTGATCTGCCGCCTGGCCGACGGGTAGTGCGCCGTCGGCAACCATGGAAAGAAGTTTGGTTAATGTATCAATATTCATATAGCGTCTAAGCGTTTTGCCTTCTCAACCAGGCAAGCCCTTTCCCTGCTTTATCTGTTTCTTCCGAAGACGGTGCCTCTTGCGGGGTTGGCGGCTCTTTTTTATTTTCTTTAGGAGCCGGTGCTGCCTGCCGGGAAGGTAGCGTCTTGTCTTTTCCCCACTTGTAATGACCAAATTTACAATATCCCTGAACATTATTAAACCGGGCGTCAATGCTCGTGGGAATGGGGACCACATTTCCTTCAACAGATGGTATCAGAAATTCGGCCAAAGGGATAGACCCCCCACCAGATACGATAATGGTGTCAATATCCCAGTCATTTTTCCATAGCCTATTCAAATCAGAGGAAATGGTCGAGGCGGCATGTGTATACACGCGTTTTTTAAGATTGAGAACATTGTACTCCTTGCCCCGGATCTTAATCACGCCGGATTCAATGAACTTAAACATTTTGTAAAGTTCAATATTGATACCGCTTTCCTGGCGCAGCTTATCCGCGATCACGGCAAAGCATTTGGACACCCCTGTGTCCATGGTTGATGAGCCTCTTTCAATGTATTGGAGATGGTCAAAAATGGAAAAATCCGTTGTTTTAAAACCAATATCCACCACGCCTAATTTAGAGGCGGCAAGATCTCTGTCGCATATTTTTCCGTTATCGTCAAAAATCAGGTTGAAGATGGAGCCAATGGGCTGGGGTATGACATGCACCTTGTCAATTGAAAGTTTTTTATGTTCATCGGGTGCGTCATGGTGATGATAGATGATTTCGTGTTCACCCTGGATAATCTCTTTAAGCCGTTTGGTGTCGCGTTTTAAGTACGCAACCGGCAAGCCGGTGACCACATTGATGGGGCCATGGGTCTGGGAACATGTGCCTGCCGCGGCCAGGGCCAGGATTTTGATGAATTCTTCCACCATTTTTTCCTGGTCAAGGGTATATTCGGTCAGGCTGGACTGTCGTTCGGCATAGGATCCTAAAAAATAAGTTTTATTGTCCAGGGTGATATGCAGATTGGACGTTGCAGCGGCATCTCCCATGGATGACATAAACTGAATTTCAGCTGCATCGCCGATCAGGGATTTGAAAATTACCGAATTTTGTCCGTTGTATGCTTTAGTAAAACCAAACCCCACATCTATGCCGATGGTTTCCATGTCCTGACCTCCTGATGTAATCTGCTTAGATACGTTGTGAATTGTTTTGGAATTGTTTCATGACAAAGCTATCACTGTCCCCATAATCAGTCAAGGAATCAGGGGGATTACACGTAAAAAATCAAGAAAGGACGATAGCTCCCATATCCCGCTGCTTGATCCCATCCCTGTAATCAAATACTATTGGCCATGAAATTAAAAACAAAAATTCTGGGCGTTTTGTTGGCGGTACTGCTTTTATACGGTGTTTTGAGTTACGCGATTGAGCGTTTCGTGGTTTTCCCAAGTTTTGTTTTGCAGGAAAAGCTTGAGGCCGAGAAAGACTTAAACCGGTGCCTTGAAGCACTGAGACGGGAGATTCATTATCTGGACGAATTTGTCCATGACTGGGCGGCGTGGGATGATGCTTATGAGTTCGTTCAGAACACAAATATGGACTTCATTCGATCGAACCTTGTTCGTACAACTTTTATCGACAACAGATTAAACGTCATTATTCTTCTGGATCTGGACGGCCGTATCCTCTGGAAAAAAATGCTGGATTTAAAGACAGGCCTGGAACTGAATATCGCCCAATTGCCTGATGATCGTTTCCCCTTGTCCCATGCATTCATGGCGCACACCAAAGAGGCAGAAAGCAGTGTTGCCGGGGTTTATGCCACAGATGAAGGCCCTCTTCTTGTGGCGTCTCGGCCTGTCATCCCAAGCCTTCACCATGGGCCTGCAAAAGGCTATATGATCATGGGGCGCTTTCTGAACGAGGCGTACATGAGAACCCTGACGGACCAGACCAAGGTGGATCACCGATATTGGCTTTCAACGGATCAGCCCATCCCGGCTGAATCCAGGTCAATATTTGAACAAGTGCAAAAAAATCCAGGTCCCGTATTTGAAGAACAGGATAAAACCATGCTTTTTGTATACGGTGTTTTCAAGGGGCTGACCGATTCTTCTGACCTCATTATCCGGGCCGAAATTCCCCGGCAGATTATGAAATATGCAATGAACACCATGTTTTTTGTCCTGATTGCAACTGTTTTGGCCGGGTCTATCCTGCTGCTTGTGATGTTTTTCTTATTGAACCAGGTGGTGATTGATCCCTTGGGAAAACTGACGGCCAGGGTCGTTTCTTTAGGGAATTCAAAACAGACGTCATTTCCCCTTTTTTTAAACCGAAATGACGAAATAGGCATTTTATGCGGTGAGTTTCAAACGCTTTTTAATAAACTTACCCTGGTTCATGAAAATTTGAAACAGACCAATAGCCGTTTGAATCACGAAATTCGGGAGCGGAAAAGTTCCGAAGAAAAACTCCAGTCCCAGCGGACCCGGCTGCGGCAACTCACGTACAAACTCCTGTTAACGGAAGAGAGGGAAAGAAGACGGCTTGCATCAGACCTTCACGACCAGATCAGTCAAAATCTGGCGATCTGCCAGTTAAAACTTTCAATGCTCAGGGCGTCCTGGACGGCGGTTAATACGGCCCGGGCCATGGAGATAAATGAGATAGAGGATAAACTTGAAGAAATTATTCAGGAAACCCGGACCTTGACTTTTGAAATCAGCCCACCAATACTTTATGAACTGGGATTGAAGCCCGCCCTGGAGTGGCTTTTGGAAAACACCTTTAGGGAAAGCGGCATCAATACGCTTCTGGAGGGAGATTTGGATGAAGATCGGCTGGACAACAGTTTGAGCATTTTAATTTTCAGGACAGTCAGAGAATTACTCCACAATATTATCAAACATGCAAACGCCTCGAAAACAACGGTTCGCTTGTCCCAAAAGCCGCATTTTCTTGAAATTTGTGTTACGGATAATGGGATTGGGTTTGATCCTGAAAAACAGTATAAAAGTATCGGATTCGGCCTTTTCAGCATCCGGGAACGGTTCAGCTCCATTGGCGGCAAGTTTACGGTCTTGTCTGAATCCGGTGCGGGAACCCGGGCAATTTTGAAGGTCCCGCATAACAGCTTAGGAATGAGTCCGAAATAACTTTATCTGGGAGAGCGGGCGTCTCGCCTGCATCTTTACTGCGGGCGGGACGCCCGCGCTCCCGGATAGAACAAAATGGGCAAGTTATTTAGGACCCATTTCTTAAAGGAAGCGTCATGAAAATAAATATCATTCTGGCCGATGATCATCATGTGATTCGTGAAGGGCTCAGGTTGCTTCTTGAAAGAGAAAAAGATCTTTTGGTTCTTGCTGAGGCGGACAGTGGACGGGCCG